>JAABUK010002088.1_pt1 | contig 36648 bp, 34 predicted proteins | sample 5559141 | NCBI WGS metagenome assembly JAABUK01 (sample SAMN10711869, study PRJNA513367) | rock metagenome | isolation source: Antarctica rocks | place: Antarctica: Victoria Land, Pudding Butte nord | collected 2016-01-03
CTCCCTGCCCCTGCCCCTGATACTGCATCTCCATCTCCATCTCCATCTGCGGATAGAGATATTGCGGATAAGGGCTCTGAGGCGGCGCACCGTACGGATCCAACGGGTACGAATACGGATTCTGCTGCACTTGTCGTTGGAACTGATTCAAATCGTTGTGCGGAGCTGGAAGGTATTGAGCCAGTGGCCCTAGCCCTTGTGGTTCGTTCTGATAAGCGTCGTTGGGGTTGAGCATGCCAGGCGGTCCAGGACCCTGATAATTGGAGTAGTCGAGAAAGTGGTTCTGGGTTTGCGGTGCGTAGTACAGTGGCGCGGGTGCTCGGCTCGATGCTTGATGATGTACACCTCTAGCTTGAGCGGTAGAGCCACGTCGTGGACCTCTGGGTGGATTTCCGCGTCCGAGATCGACTGCGTTGTTCCTGTATCCTGGATTTCCCGGCATGGTTCGAGCATGCGGCTGTGCGTTGTCATCCCTTCCACTCATGAGATGGTGCCGGTCTTCGTTGCTCGCGTAGTTGCCTTGCCGACTGATCTCTTCGTATAGTTTTGTCGCAGCAGCTTGTTCATTTTGCTGGAAAGCGGTGTTGTTCCTTGCTTTCTGCAAGATGCAGTCATAGCATTCGTCATCTGTTTTTCTCTTTTTGTGATCAGGACCGCCGCAGGTGCTTATCTTGGGGGGAGGGCGGGGAGGTAATTTGGGAATAGCAAAGGGGTCAGTATTCTTGACGGCACGGCCGGGGCCATGGCTGCCGGTGATGTTGTCGCGGTGGATGCTGGGCGCTGAAGATATTGTATCGGTGTCAGATGTCACAGAGGAAGGCGTTGACGAGGGGAGGAAGAACTGAGGTGGACGCGACGGGTTTGAGTTCGAGTGAACACGAGTAGGGCGGTCTTTGGCGGGGCTCTGGGGGGCGCCGGCATCGGTGAAGGGATCGTCATCGTCAATGACATATCCGCCGCTTGCGAAGAGGATGCGGTTCTTGTACTCTTGACATTCGATCGTTGTCGTATGGCCGCAGTTGAACTCCCAGCATTCACACATCGTGACAGTTCTGGTGGTGTGACGGGTCAGTGAGGTTACCGTAAGTTCTTGAGAAGAAGCGCTGTTTGGGAGGGCGCCGGCGCTGGGATACGGAAGCTTCTCAGAGGAAGAAAGAAAGAGATGCAGTGCTAACCGGAGAGTTTCGTGAAGCTTGGTGAAGCTTCCGTGCTGTGGGGAATATGGAGATCGGTTGTGAGAACGGTTGTGTTGAGCTGGACTTAGAATATGGAGTGGAGGGAGTAGGTCGCGTGGAATATGAAACACAATAGAAGCAGGGTTACCTTGGTGCGCAGTAGACACTCAAAGTTCTGGTGGCTATCCTCCCCGTCACAGTCAACTTCAATCGCCTTCTCCAGGCTCTCCATCTTCAATCCGCCTCGGTCCATGCTTCACTCTCACCCTTCTGCCTCCTTAACTTCTCCATCAACCTCTCCTGCTCCGCCAGCAATTTTCTCGTCTGCTCCCCCTCCCTTTGCCACCTCTCATGATCCCCCAAATACCCGTTCAAGAACTCCTCCCTCTCTCTCCTGGTCCTCGGCTCTGACCTTCCCTCCATACAATCATCGCAGTACCCCTTGTATCCCAATGCGACCTGTGCCTTCCAGCCGCCAGAAATAGGATACTCGCGACTGTCTAGATAGCGCTGTGTGCGAGTGTCCTCGATGATGTAATCGTAGCCTTTGAAGGTTAGACCGCGGTCGTTGACGCATGTGCGGCCTCGTGAGGGATAGACTGGACAGTGGTAGATTGTTCCCATGGATGATTTGGGATGGGCACAGCGTGGGTAGATGAGAAATTTCTCGCAGCACATGGTGAAAGCCAGGAGATTGTGTATGCCGGAGGTGGTTATGGACAAGTTCCGAGGTCTGACAGCTCAGGAAAGAGTGCTGTCTGTAGGATGTAAAAGACGTGGTAGACGGAAGATGAGCATTGAAGTGTAAGTAATGGCCGCTGCTGGTTGAGGTGCAAGAGGAAAGAGTTGGAAAGTTTGTGCAAAGCAGGTTGCAAGGAAGGAAGGAGCGGACTGAGTGCTCAAAGACTTAACAAGGCCTTGAGCCAACTTGAGCATGTCGTGCGTGTTGTGTTTTGTGAGAAGCTGAGAAAATACACTGAGAGCTCATCTTGTATCCAACAAATAATCCCTTGAAACAAAATTGTTGCGTGGCCGATCATCTCCAGTAGCTCCCTGCTTTCATGACCGCCGCGGCCTCCCGAAGTCCTTCTCATGAGAAACAAAGTCCCAGCTCACGAGCATTGCTCATGCCTGTTCCATCTGTAGCCAAAGGAATATGTGGCAACTCGGCCACGGATTCACATCTCGAGCTCTTGACGGGTTGGGAAGGGCCAGGCTCTCAGAACGTGGGCCCGCCCAGGAGGAAAAAGTGAACATGGTCCGATAACGGAAATTGGTTATTGCCAACAGACGATTTCCTTCCCCAGTATCTCATGAAGATGATGAGGTCGCCGCTAGAAATCAAGGGATTTGTATGCAGTCCTGAGTCCTGATGCCCAGCCATAGGGCTTGGCGATCTAGCACCGCACGGTCATGTCAGCTTTATCGATACATTCGGGTACATTATCACCACTGTTACGTGTCTGGGATAAATCATCCTGCTTGATGGAGTACCGGATGAGTTCAGCTTCTCCAATTGCTTTTATGGACTTGACATACACTCCGCTGTCTAAAGACCCACGGAGGACATCTCCTCAACCAAACATTTCCACCTGCTTCGCGCCCGCTACTTCCTTCACAAAGGAAACCCTATCTTTCACGTAAAACTCCACTCCCACATCCTTCAAGTCCGCCTGCCCACCATCCAATCCACCGGCCTTGATAACCGTCATCCCCTCCATCACATCCAACTTATTGTACAGACTGCTCCCGCAATTCCCGCAGAAGAAATGCTTATTGACCTTCCCGGAATTTCCGACGGCGTCATAGGATTTTGGTGTGCCAGAGGCCACTTGGAATTGTTCGTCCTTGACGACGACATTGGTGGAGTAGACACTGCCGGCGTGTTTTTGGCAGTCTGTACAATGGCAGAGCGCCTTCACGGCTGGCTCACCTGCAGAGATCCGCGAGGAGGTGTAAGCTTTGTACGGAGCATAGAACAGGGACGGAAGGGTACGGAGATGTATATTTCAGACAGGGGGCTCAACAGCAATAGCAGAGTGCTTGCACGTCACAAGACCGCTGTAATCGACAGGAAAGTCGTGAACGAACGGCATGCTCTAGGCAAGTGAAGCTTCGCATACCTGTAAATTCATACTTGATCTGCCCACATAGGCAGCTTCCTTTCGTAGTCATCGTGTTGATCCGGCTGTATTTTGCGCAATGTTGTGAAGCAGAGTGTATGCGTAGGGGAATCCGCGGGACAGTTGGAAGTGATGATGTAGACGGAAGCCATCAAGTGCATGTGAGATGACCGTGCGGGGTACACCATGGCGCTCACCAGTCAGTCTAGGAACAGGGGTTTTCTCGCCCACGAGATTTGGAATCATGTGTGAGAGCTAACACTATCTAATCTAGTTATGCGGTTGTGATCGGCCTGATGGAGCTCTGTCACCCACATGAAGCGCTAGATTAGATAAGGGAGCGAGGGGCGGAGAGGTGGAGGGAATGGGAGCCTGCGGGTCGTCCCCGCGGGCGACCACAGTCAACCACTCGCGCGTCCATGCTCAAGGGCTTCTGCTGATTTGTATGGCATTCTCGTTTTCAGGTCGTCTCTGCGTTCGTGTAGCATTCTCCTGCATTTGCACTGGACTCTTTTCGTACGGCATTGTTGTCGTGATTTCCGACCATTTCCTCCACCATCAGGAGCCCGCAATCAATGCTTGAAGCCAAAGTCTACCTCCGCACCTCACATCAGCACGATCCCATGAAATTTGAGATAATGGCACTAGCCTCAGAGCTTCTATTTGCGCCTGCTGCCCCAGCAGACGTGGATAATTAGGAGGTTGGCGGGCCGGGAAGACGAGAACATATGACATGAAACTACAAGGCTGCTGTCGCTTGAGCCTCGTCTACTGAAAAGCAGTTGCATCCAGATCAAAAAAGAACCGGACAAACACTGCTGTCAAACGAGCTCCGCTGCTGTCATTTAATGTGATTGGGTCCAGAGCAATTACATCTTAAGTGCAGCTGCGCATGCACGCGAAGTCAGGGAACAGGCGATACGCATACAGTATCAGGTAAAAAGAGATGCTTGTGCTATCTACATACACCTTGAAGGAAGGAAGTACTGGTCCTGCCTGGCCAGATCCAGAAACAGGCTGCTGCTGTTCATGCAAAGTCAACGAAGCAGCGACTCACGCTGCCAAATCAAGTTTGTGTGGTGGCATAATTGGCGAGCTTGCCCCAGCGACGAAGGTCATATCGTCTTCTGACGTAGATGACTTACGCTCTCTTCTTCCTTCCAGCTCGCATATGTCTTCCTTGTATGTCTCTGAACTCTGTATGTTCTCATCGTATTCCATCATCACTGTCATCTGTTATAATAAGATCGGACTCGCCGGTCGTCCGCAAGCCATGAAGGGTTTCCCTGTCTCTCGTGGCATTCCTTGTGGATTCTGTAGATTCTATTGTCATGTCCCTATGTTCAAGGAAACGTGGACGGGGAAAAGAGCCATGCTTGGTGAAGGCCGAGAAAAATGACATGATGATGGATATAATATGGAGGACGAAGCCCATGATTTGAATAAAAGACCCATGACTTAGAGAAGAGAGTAACGACTTGGGGATGAGAGCCGTGACTGGAATGAGGAAAAGAGCTATGATGTAGATTATAAGCTGAGATAGAAGCAAAGACGCGGCAGAAGCAGATGTCAAAGTAAGAAAATAGAATTAACTTACTAATAGGACCAGCGCAAAACCTGCCACCCGTCATAGTCTCACACCCTCGCCGGCAAGGACTAGAATTGGGGCTGGAACGGGAGGAGGAAGAGGATGCACAATGACCACTTACTACTAGACAGGCGAAACACCTACCACGTGCAACAGTCTTACAACCTCACCGAGTTGGGATAGAAAATCGTCGGAACATACGACAATGAAGAGGAGGTACAAGGATGACTGATTGATGGTGCAGATCCATCACCCACCCGGATTGGGAACCCTCATCGACGGAGTGACAGAGATAGATGAACGACTAAGGGATGGAGATACGACGGCGAGACGGCGAGACAGAGAAGGGAGAAAAGGCAGAGACAGCTGTTTTTAGAGGATTGATGTGGAAGAAAGTTTGAAAGGGAAAGAGGGCGAATGGCTAGAATATATATTATTCCGCACACACAGAAACGATGGCAGCCATATCCACCGCATAAAATTGAGAAACCTAACGTAGATGAAGTCATAGTATTCTCCATTGGACGACGACTTGCATAATGTCAAAAGCTGCAGGCGTGGCACCAATGGTCTTAGTAGAAGTCATGGTTGCTGGGTTGGAAGAAAGGGAAGAGACGGTACTGGCGAAAGGAAATGAGGTGATGGAGGTTATTGTCCTGCTAACTCTTTTTCTTTCAATCCTTTCTCCTCACTTTCCAGCTTCTGCATTGCCTCCACTGATCATCCTTGATTTCACCCCAATCAATCCATCCCCCTGACCTGTCCACTATAAGTCCGAATGAGGTGATGGAGGATGTCTTTCTGCTCATTCTGTCTCTTCCAATTTTTTCTCCTTCATTCTCCTCCTCTGCATTACCTGCACTGGAAATTCTTGATCTCCTCTCAATCCATCCAATCCATTGCTTTGTACACTACCTAGTTCCCTTCCTTCACTTCATACACACGTACCAATAGTGGGTATTTACAAGAGGTATGAAAGCCGGTGTGAGAGAAGCAGGAAAACGCGGCGGAAATACAGGTTGAGACGGACGAAGGAGGCGCCAGAAGAGGGGACCGAGGAGGCAATTTGAGAGGCGCCATGATAGAGAAGAGAGAGCCGAATACTTTGCATGGGTACAGACCTCTGCTGAGCTGAGCACATGCATTCTTGCCAACAATGTGAATCTTGTGGTGGTTGGCAAGATGATGCGGGATCGGTGAATACGCCTTGGTTTCTCCAGCGCCGTTCGGTTCGAAATTGAGAGGATGGACTAAGAAGTCGACCTAGGGTCTGTGATTGTGTCGCGTAAGAGAAGGAAAGTCCCACGATGAATGGGCCTGCGGAGGAGGTGGTAGGAGATAGAGTCGGAGCTGAGCCTGCCAACCAACGACAGTTTTACCCATGCAAGAGTAAGTCCTCAAGGCTCTTTCGTAGCGATCGCGCCCACGAAAAGGGTCTGTTCCCTCGCCACGAAGCATACCGCTGTGGTTTTCGGCGCCCATATTCTTGAAGTAAAGACCCTTGCGGTCTGCAACCTCAAGCCACCGGAAAGTTATCAATCCACCTCTCGATATGCATTAAGGTAGCCTCTACCCATCATTTGTGCCTTTTTCCACAGGCTCGGGAAATCATTCTCTTGGTCTGGGTATTTTGCGTCCTGCTCCCGTCGAATCTTAATGGCTGCGGCCGCACTTCCAACGCATATTGCGAAGACAGGGTCAAAAAATCTGCATCGTAGTATTAGTGAGAGGTGACAGGTGACAGGTGCTAGGATAATGAGAGAGAGCATAGCATACTTGGAAATAAGCCAGGGTTGGGCAATAGATGACATGATGGCACAATTTGCTCCAATGTTGACCAACGATAGCGGTAGGCAAATAGCACCAGAGATTACTTGAGATCAGTCTTGCAAGGGACGGAGTAGAGAATGCTCAATGGCAGATGTTGTTCAGATAAACCCAACACAGGGTCCGATTGCCGCTGGCGGAATGATGGAGCTGCAGGGTCAGGAGGTCCAAGTCGTTCTGACGTCGCAGGAGAGCCAAGGAACTCTTGATACCTATATTACCTTAGAGAAGCCCATGGTGCTTTCGCTCAGCAGAATGTGAGTAGGAAACTCTCCATGATGCTTTTCAACAACAGGGTCCATTTTCCTCGCTGGGAGGGTAGATCATGGAGCGCAGCTCACTTCCTACAAGCTCGAGCAAGGTGACAGGTAGAAGAGCCCCTGCAACTTCGTGAAAGGGACAGTACTAACAAAAATCGTGGAACAGTTGAATGCGTTGACCCTGCGGACCTCTTTTTGACCTTCAAGCCGCTTCTACTCAAATACCTACCCTTGCGCAACCTCCATTGGAAGTCTTTGAACCGCCCTTTGAGGTCAATCAATACTCTGCATGTGGATCTTACCAGAGATGGGAACGACACCCCTTCTGGGCCTGAACGGCGACATCAAATTCCAGGCTTGCGTCAGACACCCTACTTGAAGATCTACTTGCTTCGATGCGATGACAATGAAACCTATAAGACAACTTCCCGGAAGCAAATAAGAGAATGGATTAAGAGCAGTGCACAGCAGACGGAAAGCAAGAAGGGGAATAATCAGGAGAACCATGATGCGTTCGAATGGCTCATCGTCCATGTAATTGTCGCAGAAAGCTCTACTGCAGAGTTACGGACATCAAAAGAGGCTCGGCTGGGCATAACAGATAGCTCGGACAGCATTGCCAAATTAAAGCCGGGCAAAGGCTCGAACGTGTTCGAGAAGCTTCGTGCCGACTTCAGCGGCTCCTCGAAATCAGCTATCGACCGTGTTGTCCAGATTCGCATTCCGAATACTGAACAGCAGGTCTCAGCCGACGTCGAGGAACAAATCTACGATCTTGTTGAAAGGCTCAAAGTGACCATACTCGCCTCATTCGACCTTCGAGTCCGACAGTACGAAGAAGATATACGGGAGAAGGACAGTCAGCGCAATTTGCCTGGCTGGAATTTCAATACGTTTTTTATACTGAAGGAAGGTCTTGCTAGAGGATTCGAGAATGTAGGTCTTTTCGACGATGCGCTTGTCGTTTTCGATGAGCTCGCACTTGGCTTGGAGGTGATTGTCCAGGAACAACTGGGAAGAACAAGCCCCGACCATGGCGGTAGATTTCTTCACTATAGCGACGAACTCAAGGACAAGATCCAGGCAAGCTTGAAGGATTCAGATGAGGGTGCCGGAGCGGACGCTCGCTCGAGAATTGATTCTGACTCCGACCCGGGGGAACGATTGCCACGGCGAGATTATCCTCTGGACGCAAGCAAAAGTCCATTCCGAGAGCTTATCCTCGCCAACGACATTTCAATATACGACTTTCGTTTATACATTTTCTCCAGGCAGCTGAATTTACTTTTACGCACTGCGAATGCGCCTTCAATCGCGGATCAAGTACCAAAATTGCAGAAAGGCTATTCAAAGCCCGAGGAACATTTCTTACCTTTAGCAGAAGCCTGTCAACGAGCACTAGACTTTATCACCAGCGAAGCGCGCACCTTGCGACATGACCTTCAATTGGCGTTAGAGATGAATGAACCGATGTCGACAGAAGCAAGAAACTTCCGAAGCTCTGTTATTTCAAACTTCGTCCTCTCTTGGATGTATGTATCGTCCTTGCAAGTCCTGGCGCAGACCGGGAGTCCAAACTTGACCCTACCACCAGCTGAAGCTCTACCTGCTCGGAAAATCACCGATTCTCTTCCGTGGGCACCGAGCCCTATCCAGATGGACAACGCCGGGGAACATCGACCCTGGTCACTTTCTCGGACCCCTAGTCCTACGAAAATAAACCTGACAGGCCATCAATACCGGTTGGGAAGCAACCTCACACAACCAAGCCACAGAATCAGTAACAAAACTGGTGCAGACGAACTTGCGGGTGCGAGAGCAGAGCTCTATTTGCTTGCCAGAGCGGCCGTGCAGCAAATTGGCAACCATCATGGTTGGACAAGTCGGTGGGATGTCATCAGTCCAGCCAGCATGCAAGATGTGAACCTGTATGCTACTAGTCATTCAAACGGTGCATCTGTTGAGGAGCGAACACGCCCTGTCATTAATGGCCTTCAGTATCTTGACCTCAGGAAGGCCTTCCAGGCTCAAGAATCTTTCAAGAATCTGTTCCGCTGTCTGACCATGCTCAGCTATCGTCACTCTTTGGCTGCAAACAGGACGCAGTCTGCCGAGAAGGCAATTGCCGAAATTGCGATTATGAGATATGAAGCTGGAGAATATGAGGAAGCGGCATCTTACCTGGGCCGCCTAGCCTCAGTCTACAGCGACAGCCAATGGACAGAATTGGAAGCAACGTTTTTAGAGCTTTACGCGAATTGCATGAAGAAACTCCGTCGGCATGGCGAGTATGTATCGAACCTCCTCAGACTACTGGGTCAGAGAAGAGGAACCAAGCAAATATGCTCATCCGCTTCTATGGACAGATATCTAGCCGACCTATGGTCGTTTTCGGAGAAGTTGACAACCTCTGTTTCTGCAAAATTCAGTGACTTCTTTTCCATAAATGGACTAGCTTCAGATATTCACCATTACGAAGACAGAGATGGTTTCTTTATCTCCGTGGAGATAAGCTTTCTCGGCGGCGCACTTGAAATCCCTGAAGGCCTTCAAATTGTACTCTCGTCGATATACGATTCAAGCATGCCTTCAATCACGTTGTATAGCCAGTCCATCCAAGTTGGCAGTTTTCCGAAGTCGATTGAGCTCAGCTCGAATCTGTCTGTATGCGGCTGGTATGCCATGGACAGTCTTCAGACCAGGGTTGGCAGAATTTTATTTCTTGAAGATTACGGAGCATTGCGGCAACCTGCTCTTAACGATCCGCCCAAGGCCAATTCTCATGCATCATTACGATTCTTCGTCTATCCCCCAGCGCGTTCTCTGCAAACAGCTGCCTCCCCAGCTCCATACCTGCATCTAGCACAACATCGATCAATACTCGTTGAGATGAAGACTGGGTGGAACGAGATCAAGGCGTGCACGTTGTCGATGAGGTCTGGCACTGCTGGTCTAAGACTTCGCCTTCAAGAAGCGAAAGTTGACTCGAACGATGGCTCGGAAATGTCCTCAGCAGGTCCCCAAGAGCGAACCCAGGCTATTCGATTGACAGACTGTTCAGCAGATTCGAACTACAAATTATTGATACCGTACACCGTCGAAAATGCTGACGTTCCTGTTATCAATGCAAGGTTGGATGTCGAATATTCCACGGACAAGGGCAAGTTTATCCATTCAAACTTCGTCGCCGTAAACACCATCCTCCCTATCAGCGTCAATGTTCAAGATATCTTTCAAGAGAACGCGTTATTGTCGCGCTTCACCATCAGTCCTGCCACACTTGTTCCACTACGACTCTGGAGGTGCGTTATGCAAGGTGCCGACGATCGCTACACCGTAGAGTCCCACGCGAATGTTCAAGCAACAATGGACGTCTTTCCCAAACAGCCTGCGAGTCTGATGTACAAATCTGCACGTCTACAGCCTGCCTCTTCATTGAAGAATGAAGAGAACTCGCTAGCTCTATCTATCACATTCAGCTGCTTAGATGAAGTTGTCCTCAAATGTATGGAGAAGCATTTTGTCGCATCCGTGACGTTGAGCCCTATTGCCAGCCTAGTCCGACCGTTATGTGCGCACCTCCTGTCGACTTTCCGTTCTCAGTGGTCAGCACAGGATCTCGAAGTCATTGGTCTGTGCCATGAAATTGAGATCTGGCCGTTTGAAGATCTGGGTTGGAATGCTGTCTTGGTGGGTTTCAATGTCAAAACACGGAATCTAGCAAGAAGCTGGCTGAAGAAGTGGCATAGAGACAACGCTGTTTTACCTGTTTATGGAGACCTGGATGATGGAGAGGACGTACCATCGCGGGTGATCGTGATTCCAGTCGACATTCCCACGCCACCAATTGTGGCTACTGCATCACTCGAATTGGATCCGAGGAGTACTGAAGCCTTGATCATTGGCGAGGTTCTTTTGGCCAATTTACGGATCTCGTACACGCGGAATTGGGCAGCAAGTGAATCCGCTCAGGGTAATGAACAGCTAGAACTCTCTTTTGAGGTAATGGCGCCCCCTGAGAACTGGGTAATTGGTGGTATGCGGAAAGGATACTTTGCAGCAGAAGACGCATCGCACTTAGTCCCAGTCATCCTCCTGCCACAGCGAACGGGACATCTGCTGCTCCCCTCCATTGAGGTCAAGTGCTACAAGGCAGAGACATTGAATAACGGTGTTGTGCCTCTGGAAGGTATTAGGGTACCCTGCGAAGTCGATGTCAAAAGTTTAGCTCAAAGCGTGCACGTAGTCAGCGGCTTAAGAGAAACTGTGGTCGAAGTCGTCGTCGATGCTGAGGCGCAGGGCCAGGCTACGGCAGAGGAACGAAGCCGGCTGATTGGCAGCAAAGGCAGGGAAAGCCCTGGAAGCACTCTCAGGGAATAAGGAGTGCACCTTGTAGGTACTAAATCATACTGAGGATTCCTTGCTCTGAAGAATGAAGGATATGGCATGCGTCCTCGAGGGCGAGATGTTCCTTGGTTGGGGGCTTTTGCGCGCCACCTTGTCAGCGCATCAGGAACAATGAAATACCTTTACGTGCCATGGCATAGACCAAAGGTTGCATAAATTTTGTCAGGGATCCTTACCCCACTGCTTGCAATCCTTCTAGATCACCACAACATTGTTGACGGTTATCTCTGCTGTTCACCAAGACTCGATACCATGACGTTCCCTGTCACAAAACATCATTTGCCATGTCAGGATCATCGAGCTCAGAGCTCGGCCATCTATGTGTCGGCCGAAGCTCCATATCAAACCCAGCTCAGGCTCCCAATCCAACCTTAGTGCTGCTCCACCAGGGCAGCAAGTGATGGTATTAAGAATGTCCTGATGACTTCTTGTGAAGCGTTATACATCTTTCACCATCATTCTTGGTTCACAGAAAACACTCACAATCATGCCAGTCTAGTATGAATCGATCCAGCCGCTCAATCAAACGGGCCAAACTAGATCTGAGAGTTGCAAGACTGCTGTATTGGAACAACGCCTACAGACCCGAAAGCGAAAGCCTAAAACCCCAGCTCAGAAAATGACGCAGAGAGACTCCGCAGCCTTCAGACCAAGCAACCCAACCGCAAAATGGGCCCTAACGAACAGCGTATGGACCGTGATAGAACATCCGACTCTGGCTTTCTACCATACGCACCTCAGCTGGAGGATGTTGCAAACCTGCTCACCAGTCACATCGCTGAACTTCGAAGAACATCGCCTGACGAAGTTCGTAGCACCTTTCAAGGGCTTGAACCGAGTTACCGCCTCGTGTTCAAAAGAGAGCTTTGTCTGAAACATGATGATCTGACTCCTGACGATCACAAAGGCAGGCGCCCCTTGCGACTCGCTGGTCATGAAAAGCTCGTGCTGGCTGTCGCCTCCTCCGAAGATGCGCTGAAAGTTCTTGCACGATTGCTCGAAAAAGGGCGTGTGGCAGCTGTCAAAGCCGCGAACAAAGCAGAGAAGGGCCGACATGCTACGAATCCGCTTGTGATAGATGTTTCGAATCTCGCTGCCGGTGCTCGAGAGAGTCATCGGCAAGACATTGAGCTCATTGAGCTCCACCCCTCTGATTGCGGGATGGTGGCCTCGTGGAAACCTCCTCCGCGTATCAGTTTTGAACAACTGGACGAAATTATATCCCTGAAGCACCTTCACACTCATCCAGAGTTGGGCTTGAGAGGACCCATATGCTCGTGTACGTTCCTCGGCGGTGGTGGAGGCAGTGACGTTATCCAAGCTGCAGCTCTGGCCAAGCTGTTTGAGAGAGCTGATGATGCCATCAAAGTGCATGCAGTCATTTCGATCCGCACGCTCTACTCCAAGTCGACATCAGCTGGTGAGAAGCGAAGCGTGTGGAATCCTAATGACTTGGCCGATCCGAAGCATAACTTACTGGATAGCGCAAATGGAGATCTCAAGATAGGACCCCAACATCGTGGCAATGCACGCTTCGTTGAAGACGCCATCGCTGGTGACTTTGGCAATGTCCGTCTTGTCATCGACGATAAATCGCAAGATGGTCTTCGACGCAGCCGATACGAAGGGGCTATCGGTAACGACGTGGACAGCATAATTGTCATCGATACAGGAGGTGATGTCCTCGGCGGTATGGATCCATCGACAAAGAAAAGGGCTCCTGATCAAGACTCTCGTACTCAGTTCGCTACGGCCAAGATAGCGGCCAGGAGAGACCTCAACGCCATAGTCGCCATCGCTGCTGTCGGCGTTGACGCTCCTGGTGATGCACAGAAGAAGCTTGAGGCAAGCGATGCCGTGTACTACAGGTTCACCGCCAATGACAAGGACCATCTGATGGAGCTGTATTCTAGGTGGCATTTCAACGGATCACCCGCAAACCTCAAACAATACCCAGAGCGTTACGGCAAGACACCTTTGGCCATGCTTGCCTCATTCGACTTGCAGGAAGGCGAGTGTGGTTATCATGCGCTGCCACTGCCAGAGTCGGTAATCAACGACTTCGGGAACCCTTGGGCTTGTATTACTTGGATAACGTCAGAGATGAGCTGTTTGGTCTTAGCCAACCAAGCGAAATTGCTGTCGGTGATCGCGCCTCCAAAAAAGAACTGAATGACGATCCTTGCACGCATTATGCTCTCAATACTGGAAAAATGCCGGATTGGCCAGAGCTTGACGAAAGCCACCTCTTGATTTGAATCTTCCTGTGCCTGCTTTGACCACATAGTGGACATTGTCCGAGCGAAGAATACGATCAAGACAGATGCTTCGCGCTGGGCCGTTCCTAATGTACTACGGTATCGGGCAGAAGTATTCACACCTCGACGTTAGTATTGACCGACGACAACGCCTCATTTACAGGTATCCCTGTCGCCCTTGTACGATATCCCTGTTGATCATACGCAATTCTGTTAAAGATGCCAATAAAATGCACAGTCGATACTAGTACCAAAAGAGGCAAACGCCGAGTTAAGCGTTTCGTGGCTTTGTATCCTTACAGAGCGTTACCAGTGGCGAAGTGTGAATACTTATGCCCTTTACCGTAGTAGCTACGGTTCAATTAGTGCTTCCTACAGTGGGTCGAGCGCTGATCGTGGGTTGGGCTGTTGAACTTCCGCTGAGCCCGGGAAGGTGGTCCATCATCTAAACTGGGATGCTGGGGGGATTACGAAGTGCGGATGTTGGCGGAGGAGTAGGTAGAACATGTGTCTGTAGATGGCGTTTTCCTACCATCATTCTCCGCCCTTGATCCCTGGATGCCTGCAGACACCATAGGTCAAGACTCAAGGCTGATGTCAGATCGCGCCAGAGCTGCGGGTCTGGTCGATCTCCGTGCGACAACCCATTTCGCTCTGGTCCTGGCTGGCAGTTCCCAATCTAAGCGCAATCAAGCCGAAATACCGTTCGGCCTCATGTTCGACATCACAGGGGTCATCGCCGACTTCCCCCCTCCCCTCCTCGCGTCCTGGATGTTCACTTGCTGTCGACGGGGTGCGAGTCGTAGTCTGGATAGCGATGAGACTGGATGAGCCATTGGCACTTCGTCCCTGCCTCCGCTCCGCTTACACCTCTGCCGCTGGCATTGGCGTGATCGTTGCCTCGGCCTGCTGCTGGAGCTGCCCCGGTGGCCTGGTGTCGACCGAGACCTCGCTGCCGCTGTCTGATTCCTCATCAATCAGTTGCAAGACTAACGCCGGCCTTTGGTTGAGAGATTGTCGTTACACCCTTGGTGACGGCGCTGCGTACCTGCATTAGCTTCTTGATGCTATTTCAGCCTCCTGGCTTCCATCTTCCCTTGCTGCTCCGAGTAGATCTGGAAGCTCCTGGCTCTTCCACCTCCGCCCGTATCTTGATCCCAAGCTTTTCCGGGACAGGGGAAAGAGCTTCTTGTCAAGTAGCCTGCATTGGATGTCTCGAAGATGAAGAACCGGAATCGCGTTTTCGGATCCAGACGCACGGAGAGCACGGAGAAAGGCAAGGGAATGAATCATCACAATGGTCAGTTCCTTTCTTTTCAGGAATATGAAATGTTGGCCATCCAGACCAACTGGGCGGAATCATGTTCCTGAACTCAAGCTTAAGCTCAAGCTCAAGCTTCCGGCATCACAAGCCGCGGCGCAAAGCTATCACATCCTTCCCACCTCATTCACGATACTCCCTTTGTTGTCTGTCAGCCTGAAAACCCTCGCACCTCCCACCTTCTTTCACCTCCCTCTTTGCCATCGCCATCACTCTTTTACGGCGCCATCCACGGACACTTTGTGTTCTCCTTGTTCTGCCTTCGTGTTTTCCAGTCATTCTTTTGAATCCTCTGCCAGAGTTGAGCCAGTCTCACTCATTTCACTCCTTTGCCGGTCAACTCACCAGAGCACGCGCAATCACATTGCTATCCGCTCTCTGGCAGAAGCCGATATCACGCTGCTGCTGCGAAGCCTACAATCTCCATCATTATCATTTGAGCTGGATTGAATTCTGCTCCCTCAGTCTCTACCTGAACCCTCATCCACCAAACCACTACCTCATCGCATCACCTCATCTTTCCCTCTACCCGCGACGCAAATATGTTTTTCAGGACATTCCTCTCACTGGCTCTCGCAGTCATCTCTGCTGCCGTCGCAGCTGCCGACGACAAATTCGTCTTTGCCCATTTTATTGTAGGTACCCCCTTGCCTCACCGAGGGATTTACTGCTCACTGTTCCTCCAGGCTGGTAATGGCGCCCACCTGTCTCCAGCAGATTGGGCCTCCGATATCGCCATGGCCAAAGCTGCCAAGATTGATGGTTTCGCCATGAATATCGCCGCTGGTGACCCAAATACCCACGCAGTCCTTGCCGCCGCTTACTCCGCCGCCGAGACTGCAGGTGGCTTCAAAATGTTCCTTTCTTTCGACTATCTCAGCATGGGCGCCTGGGATGCCGGGCAAGTCATCAATAAGATCAACCAATACAAGTCCTCATCTGCTCAATTCAACTACCAGGGCAAGCCTCTCGTTTCCACCTTCGAAGGTGTCGGCAATACCGGCGACTGGGCTGGCATCAAAGGCGCCACTGGTTGCTTCTTCGTCCCCGATTGGTCTTCGCTGGGTCCTGCAGGCTTTGCTTGTCACCTCGACACTGCCGATGGGGCTCTCTCCTGGGATGCATGGCCAGAGGGTGCTGAAGACAAGACGGCCGAGGCTGACCACGGGTGGATGGAGATGCTTGGTGGAAAGCCTTTCATGATGCCTGTCGCACCGTGGTTCTACACCAACTTGCCCAACTGGGGGAAGAATTGGCTCTGGCGGGGTGATGATCTCTGGTATGACCGCTGGCAAGACGTTGTCCGTCTGCAGCCTGCCATGGTGGAGATTCTTACCTGGAATGATTTCGGCGAGACGCACTACATCGGTCCCATCCATGAGAGCGGTGTTCCCAACGGAGCTAATTACGTGGCGGACATGCCCCATGAAGCTTGGTTGAAGTTCCTTCCCCACTACATCGACGCATACAAGTCCGGCAACAGCACTTCGCTTGACGGCGCTGAAGAAGCCATCACTTATTGGTACAAGGTCAACCCTGGCCAGAGCGGCTCCACTGGTGGCACCATTGGCAACAATCCAGGTCAAGGTCAGCCAGCCGTCGCACCTCAGCTCGTGTCGCAGGACAAGGTCTTCGTCTCTGTCCTCGTTTCTCAACCATCCGACGTCACTGTCTCCATTGGTGGTGGTCAACCCGCCCCTTTACGCGCCATGTCCAGCGGTATCAACCACTTTTCTGTGCCTCTGAATGGACAGACTGGCGCTGTTGATGTCAAAGTTTCGAGGAACGGCCAAGAGATTGTCAAGACCACCGGTCCAGAGATTACAGACGCCTGCAAGAACGGGTTGGTCAATTGGAACGCATTCGTCGGGTCGAGTTAGGCTGCGCTGCTTTCTGCCCCTACTCACTCTGTCCTGCTCTCTGCATTTTCCTCTAGCGACGAGAGATGGCTACCCGTGCTATGGCGGGCTTCCTAAGGCATGACAACCTTCTAGGCCAGTTGTATTTTTAGCTTCATCTTTCAGTTCTACGATTCCCCGTGAGTTCCGTGGTGGTGTGTTTGGTGACATAAATGGTCCTCCAACGGAGTGATGTAGACCTCGAAAAGCTTCCAGTAAAGCTATTCAGTATTCAGTCCTCTCGTCCGAGTGCGTAGTGCTGTGATGCGCTCGGCGCGCGAAAAGCAATCTTTTTCACGCAGTATCAAGGGGAGAGCTCTGGACTTCCCCGGGCGATGTGCGTCACTGGTCGTGCGTGAACTTCCCATGAACTGTCCCCACGTTTGCGGATACCCGAAGGCAGAAGTTCTTTTGGTTCAACTGACCTTCGACCTTGCAACCAAAGAGCTCCCACATTATCATGGACTCTCTGGACCCAATGTTCCCCTAGGTTCTGATGATCATATCTCCGCAAAGGCCAGAACGCTATCAGTATGACCCGAGTACCAAGCAATGCGACAGATCCAACCTCTTCACCATTGGCCATCCACATCGGTTCCGCGGCCGACCAGCTTGGCGCGCCCTGTTGTCCAGCCGAAAGCTCACATACGAGGGAAGATAACCGTTCGTGGCCAGTTCTCCGCGACCCAGGGACGCTTTCCGGGATCGCGCTGCTGGGACTGTGGGAACAGCCTGTCAGCTGACGCCATGTGACACGGCAAGAGGGGGGCCCATGGCTACCACAGCTTGGCCTACCAGGGCCGCTACGGCATAAAAAGAGCTGCTTTCGAGCCTACATTGCCAAATCAACATCACCTCTTATTCTCCAATGTCCTAAAACCGAGGTGCTGTCAACAACTCAGCACCCGTCATCGTTGTCGCCATGGGCGTCTTCAATCGCAAGGGCCCAAGCCCATCCAGCGTTTCCAGAAGTGGTAGTCCTCCTGCGAAGACTGAGTACGACGCGCACGCATACCCAGCTGAACGTGGTCTTCCACGACAAGAAATTCATGGCATCGAGTTCAGTGAAGAGACCAGGCTTACACGAGGATTGAAGGCCCGACACGTAACGATGATAGCGATCGGAGGCGCTATCGGCACCGGCTTGATTATTGGGACGGGCGTTGCGCTCAGTCGAGCCGGTCCTGCGTCGATGTTGATTTCCTACTCTATGGTTGGCTTCGTGGTATGGATCGTCATGTCTGCTCTTGGAGAGATGGGATCTTGGCTGCCACTTTCTTCCGGATTCACCGGATACGCTGCAAGATTCTGCGATCCTGCGCTCGGTTTCGCCCTGGGCTGGACGTAAGTTGGAAAGGCTTTTCTCGCCCAAAGCATGGTACTGACCATGGCAGATATTGGTTCAAGTATATCATCGTCACGCCCAACCAACTCACAGCAGGCGCACTTGTGCTTCAATTCTGGGTACCTCGAGATAAAGTCAATCCTGGTGTTTTCATCGCAGTTTTCTGGATCGCCATTGTTGCCATCAACTATTTCGGAGTGAGATTCTTCGGTGAATTCGAATTTTGGCTCTCGACCATCAAAGTCGTTATCATCGTCGGCGTAATCCTTCTGTCTCTGATCCTAGCATTGGGTGGTGGACCTGATCACGATCGCAAAGGGTTCAGATATTGGAAAAAGCCAGGCGCTTTCAAACCGTACATCTTGACTGGCGACGCGGGCAACTTTCTCGGGCTCTGGTCCACAATGGTAAGTCCGACAAGTGACCTGGTTAGAAATCTGTGCTAATTATGCCAAGGTAACTGCTGTATTTGCATATTTGGGCACGGAATTGGTTGGTGTTACCGTGGGCGAGGCTCAAAATCCACGCAAGACGATCCCTCGCGCGATCAAATTGACCTTCTACCGAATCTTGTTCTTCTACGTGCTCAGCGTCTTCCTCCTTGGCATGATTGTCCCTTACAACTCCGACCGGCTCGCCTTTGCCCTTAAAAAAGGCGGCACCACCGCGGCTGCATCACCGTTCGTGGTCGCAATCCAGATCGCTGGAATCCCGCACCTTCCCGGTGTCCTAAATGGCTGCATCTGTCTTTTCGTCTTTTCCGCCGCCAATTCAGACCTCTACATTGCCAGCCGAACCCTCTATGGTCTTGCCAGCGAAGGTTACGCGCCCAGGATCTTCAAACGGACGGATCGCCGAGGTGTACCTGTTTATGCGCTCGGGTTATCTGCCATCATCTCGTTTGTTGCCTTCTTGAACGTGGCCGATGACTCCCGAAAAGTGTTCATCTACTTTGTCAACCTCGTCACCATCTTCGGGCTCCTCACATGGATATCTATCCTTGTCGCACACATCTATTTCGTTCGGGCCCGCAAAGCCCAAGGCATCCCCGAGTCCGCCCTGGCCTTCAAAGCTCCTCTCGGCATCTGGGGGTCTTATGGCGCCTTGGCCTTTTGTATCCTGATCGCCTTCACGAAGAACTTCAGTGCATTTGTTGGGAAATTCAACTCTGCCGATTTCATTACGGGGTATCTGGGTATACCACTGTATCTCATTATGCTTGTCGGCTACAAGTTCTGGTTCAGGACCAAGGGGATCCGTCCAGAAACGGCGGACTTTTACACCGGCAAAGATCTCATTGACCGTGAAGAGGAGGAGTTCTTGGCTCGGCAAGCGGCGAAGCGGGGGATGGCTAGGAAGGACGGGAGTTGGTTCTACAGGACGTTTGTGGCATGGCTGTTCTGATCCAAGGTGAGAACTTCGGTAGCGATGGGGGGATGCGAGTTGGTGATCTTTGGTATGACTTCTAATCCAAATGGACGTGGCTACAGGCGTGAGCAGCTCCGAAGGTGTTCCTCTAGTACTTCCAGTCGTGCTGGGCGTCGTCAAGAAGGGATTCTCAGGGGCGCCGTACAGGGGACCACGAGTACTAATTAGGGGGTGACTGATCGCGGCATGCTGCGTTGTCCCCTGATAAGTAGTTCCTGGTAGGCCAATCTGCCCGTTAGCTGTGCGCCGGGACCGAGGCTTCCGAGACCCCATCTCAGTGTCGCTGTCATAGATGTTCGAGTCTGCTACCATGTCCGACCTTGCTTGGCTCCTTGGGCGCAGGCAAGGCAGGGAGACACCAGTCGCCGCCTCTTGTGCGCAGGATATGGCCGTTCTTCTTCTTGTACACGTTCAACTCCTTCGTAGATGAAGCAATCCTTCCTGCAAGCTGTTGTCCATATCAACCGTTGCTTGTTCGCTTCACCAAAGCACATCCCTAGCCCAATATCAACACTGACCACACCCTGACGCGCACTCCTATCAGGCACCAATGTTCGACATCATTTAAACATATATTCCCCTACGGTGGTCACTCTACTGCCGTAGGTAGCACTGGTCGTGAATATGGCTCTCCTGCCGCGACAGATTGCGGCGTTGACTGTTAAAAATCTCCTGGTTACACTGGTTCGGCATTGGTTCTCAACTCCGTTTCGCGCATTTATACTGCCGTGTATCTTCATTGGCTTTCTGTGAGTACAATTCAAGGAGGATTTAACCTGGGCCGACTGACAGCTTTCAGATCGTACGCTCGGAATCTGTTCATACCCCCTTCGATTTACGGCATTGGCGAGCCAACTCCTGTCCGATCGATTGGCGCTGCGCTAGATCTCGTATCTGGGGGAAGGGAAAAGTTGGTCTTGGTAGACAATGGCTTCACAGGAGGAGACATTGAGCGGGTGATCAATGGCATCGCAGGACCAGCGCGGCGAGCAGGAAAGCAGGTCGAGATCATGTCGAACGAGGGAGATCTATCAAACATATGTCGCAACTCCCTTCGAGGCACGTCCTCTTGCATCGCAGCAGCAGTCTTCTTTTCATCCCCCAACGAAGGGCAAGATGGCAGATGGAATTATTCTATCCGAGCAGATGGCGCTTTGGGAAGCAAGATCGTGGTGAACTCGAACACGAACGATGTCGAGATATATGCACTGCCTTTACAGCATGCTATCGATTCCACAATTGCCAGGCTTAACAGCTCATCCGATGCAACGGCCCTGCCCAGTGAAGTGCGAGAATATGCTTACACGTCTAGGACTCCCGAGCAACGAAGAGACAATATTAGGATACGATACATGGGCGCTATCATAGATATTTTGTCCATCGCTTTCTTTATCGGCATGGTTGGCACAACGTATCAATTGACTGGTCTCATGGCTGCCGAGCGAGAGATTGGGATGGCCCAACTCTTGGACTGCATGATGCCCAATCGTGCTCGATGGCATCCACAGATGGTCCGAATCATCTCAAATCATCTTGCTTTCGATATCATCTATGCTCCAGGCTGGGTCGTCATGGGCATAATTCTCTCCATCGGAGTATTCAGCAGGACGTCTGCGGCCATCGTCATCATCTTCCATGTGCTCTCAGGATTATCTCTATGCTCGATGTCGATTCTCGGCGGAGCATTTTTTCGCGAAGCTCAGCTCAGTGGTATTACCTTGGTGATAGTCAGCTTGCTTCTAGGTGTGGTATCCCAAGTCGCTGGTAAGGCTAGTACCGGCGCAGTTGCAATATTGTCTTTGCTCTTCCCACCAATGAATTACGTGTATTTCACAATCCTGATGGCTCGTTGGGAAAGAAAGAATTTCGGAACCAATTTGGTCAAAGCCGCTCCTGAGAATCCTTCGACGCTTCCTGGAATTGCATTGTGGATTTTCCTCATCATCCAGATCTTCGTTTTCCCGATCTTGGGCGCATTGGTCGAGCGAACATTGTATGGAACAGGGTCTAAAAGCAGAAGCCTTTCTCGTTCCGGAGAGTCTACCGATGCAGTAACGCTGAATTCGTTCTCCAAGGAATTTCGACCAAGTTGGCTGCGAAAGTATTTTGGCTGGATGTTTGGCTCCAAGAGGGACACCGTCCTTGCGGTCAATGGCCTTAGCGTTGCAGCCATCAAGGGACAAATCATGGTATTGCTTGGTGCTAATGGCAGTGGCAAGTCGACTACGCTTGATGCAATAGCAGGACTCACCAAAATAAGTTCTGGCACTATCCAACTCAATTTTCCTCCAGGTGCAGGTGGCTTTGGTCTGTGCCCTCAGAAGAATGTTTTATGGGACGATCTCACAGTTCAAGAGCACGTGTCCATATTCAACAAGATCAAGTGTTCTGGGATATCCGATTCCCAGTCTGAACTTAAGGCTCTCGTCTCAGCATGTGACGTTGGGCACAAACTTCAAGCTAGGTCCAAGACTCTGTCTGGCGGTCAGAAACGTAAAGTCCAATTGGCTATGATGTTCACTGGCGGGTCCAGCGTTTGCGCTGTTGATGAGGTCTCAAGTGGTCTTGATCCAATCTCTAGACGTAAAATATGGGACATCTTGTTGGCCGAGCGAGGAAGCAGATCAATCATTCTAACCACTCACTTCCTGGATGAAGCAGATCTGCTGTCGGACTACATTGCCATTTTGTCGAAGGGCTCTCTCAAAGCCGAAGGTACCGCGGTTGAACTGAAGCACAAGCTTGGTTCGGGTTATCGAGTACATGTCTACAACCTTCCGGACGGAAGACCGGTCCCAGAGTACCCCGGGATAGTCTCTGAGAAGCAGTATGACAAGACAATATTTATGCTTCACGACTCTGCACAGGCCGCCGAATTCGTGTCTCAACTTGAAAGCGATGGAATTAAGGAATATCAAGTCAATGGTCCGACTATTGAGGACGTCTTCTTGAAAGTTGCCGAGGAAGTGAGGCCTGAATCCCTAGAGCCCTTACGCGCTGAATCTCCCGCCAGCCAAGACGGCAAAGATGGTTCTATTGCGGTCAAAGAGAAGCCCGTCGGTTCGCATTCTCAAGCAGCACCTCAGCTTGTTAGTGGACGACGTGTTGGCATGGTCAAGCAAGCTTGGGTGCTGTTTTGCAAACGTGCAACAGTCCTGCGACGAAACCGTCTCCCATACATCGCTGCGTTCTTCATTCCTGTTGTTGCAACGGGACTTGTGACGCTGTTCATCAAAAACTTCCGGCGGGCTGGCTGCTCTCCATCTGAAACGATTAGGGTGTCTGACATCTCGTCCCTTGTGTCACAGATTGAGTTCGATCTTGTCGTTGGGCCGACAAATCGCCTTTCGCCTTCTTCATTGGAAAGGTTCGCTAGCTCGCTTGCTGGTGGAGGAGGAGCATCAAACCCTGGCAACTTGACAGGCTTGATGAGCTCCATACATATGGTGGACACGTTAGCTGAATTCAACGATTATATCCACACGAGATTTGCCAACGTGACTCCTGGCGGCTTCTTCTTGGGTGACGCATCCTCCCCACCGACATTCGCTTGGCGCGGCAATGGAGATATATCATTCGCAACGATTACCCAAAATGCGCTTGACGTCCTTCTTACCAACATTTCGATCAGCAGTCAGTACCAGGCATTCGACGTTCCGTGGGCTGCTGATGTCGGCAAGGCTCTCCTGCTGATCACCTACTTCGGTCTTGCAATGGCAGTCTATCCTGCATTTTTCGCTCTTTATCCCACAGTTGAGCGGCTGCGAAACGTCAGGGCACTGCATTACAGCAATGGTGTACGCAGTCTTCCTCTTTGGTTGTCTTATGTCTCCTTCGATTTCATGATCGTGGTGGCCACCAGTGTCCTCGCAACCGTCATATTCCGAGGTGTCTCGAATGTCTGGTATCATCTCGAGTATCTGTTTGTCGTCCTCCTGTTATACGGCCTTGCCTCAACACTGCTATCTTACGTCATATCTTTGTTCTCACGATCGCAATTAGCTGCTTTTGCCTTTGCTGCAGGCGGTCAAGCAGTGATGTTTTTGCTTTATTTCATTGCATACATGTCCATACTTACATACGCGCCTACAGCCAAGATCGATTCATATGTTAACATCGCACATTTCACAATCGCCTTAATATCGCCCGCAGCAAATCTTAGCAGGTCACTCTTCATCGCACTCAACGTATTCTCCCTTGTCTGCCGAGATCGCGAAATCGCTTCTAATCCAGGCGAAATCACTCTATACGGCGGTCCAATCCTATATCTCATCCTCCAATCTTTCATCCTCTTCGCCCTCCTCCTCTGGTGGGATAGTGGCCCGCTACTCCGCCGCCTTCGAAAACGCCTCCGCAGCGCAGACGCCGAAGACAAATCCACTGCTGAAGAAGAAGTGTCCAACGAGCTCACACGTGTTACCTCATCTCGTGACGGCCTCCGCGTTCTCAACGTCACCAAGCAATTTAAATCCAACCTTGCCGTCGACGATGTTACGTTCGGCGTTCCTCGCAGCGAGGTCTTTGCGCTTCTTGGCCCCAACGGCGCTGGAAAGTCAACCGTCATCTCGCTCATTCGAGGCGACATTCAACCCAGTCGCCAAGGGGGGGACATCTTCGTGGAAGACACCTCGGTAGCAACGGACCGCGCACAAGCCCGCTCACATCTAGGCGTATGTCCTCAATTCGATGCCATGGACATGATGACCGTTCTCGAGCACCTCAAGTTCTACGCTCGAATCCGCGGCGTCCCCGATCCAACCCACAACGTCACCGAAGTGATGCGAGCAGTCGGTCTCCAACCCTACGCCAACCGTATGGGCGCCAAACTCTCCGGCGGCAACAAACGCAAACTCTCCCTCGGAATCGCTCTAATGGGCAACCCTACCGTTCTCCTCCTAGACGAACCCTCCTCGGGCATGGACGCCGCAAGCAAGCGCGTCATGTGGCGCACGCTCGCCTCCGTCGTGCCGGGCCGCTCCCTCGTCCTCACAACCCACAGCATGGAGGAAGCGGATGCGTTGGCCAACCGAGCAGGGATAATGGCAAGTCGTATGCTAGCGCTAGGGACGACGGACTACCTGAGGAGGAAACACGGCGACGCGTATCACGTGCATCTCGTACATAAAGCTGCGCCGCACACGGCAGACTCGCAAATGGAGAGGATAAGGGAATGGGTTAAGGCCGAGTTCCCAGCTGCAACCGTCGAAGAGAAGACCTGGCATGGGCAAATAAGATTTTCGGTCCCAATGAACAACGCCCGAAATGCCTCCGTTGTGTCGGAAAAAGACACCATCGTACCTCCATCCACTTCCCATAGCATGCCAGCCGCAGGAAGCGGAGCGAGTATATCCTCCCTCTTCACGCTCCTGGAGCGCAATAAACAGGATCTCGGCTTCGAATACTACAGCGTCAGTCAGACCACGCTGGACCAGGTGTTTTTGAGTATTGTCGGGAAACATAATGTTGAGGGGGAGGATCATTTGGGTAAGGGCAGGAGTGTGGGATTGCCTCGGCGGCGGTGGGCTTGGTTGGGGTTGGGGTGAGATCTTCTATATACTGGCAGATTTGAAGAGTTTGTGCATTGGTAAGATGTTGTCAATCATATAACTAGTAATATAGATCGGTTGAAACTTGACAGAGCAGGACGGGACGGAAAACCCCCCCCATCAAGTAACACTCGGTGCTTATCTCCTTACCCAAATCGGCCCCCAAAATCGAACCCTTTCTACATCAAGGTGACTTGGCTTTTGAACTTATCTCGTTACCCCCAGTCCGCCTCTTGTGTCCTGTTGTCCTCCTCCTCGTCGTTGTCGTCGGATGATCCACCGGTCACTCTATCAGACCTTGATCACCCAAATGACTAGATTTGGGGGGTGTATGTACCTACTGTGCAAAGCGCGAAGGGGGGGGGGGGTAAAAAGAAGGATCGTTCGTCGTGCCTTACTTCGGTACTGTATCTGTATGTAATGTAATGAAGTCCACTCTGAGTTGAGGTTTTGTTGATGTTGTGTGTGTGTGTGTGTGTATGTGTGTGTGCTTTCCAGTGAAAGGGGAAGAGAAAGAGAAAAGAATCCATCTGAAAATCAATCCTCTCTCATTCATTAGGCTTTTGATCAGCGCGTTTCGCACGCCAAGTGGATGTACGTGTACAGATGGCGGCAGAGTTTATGAATATTCTGTTACCGGGAAAGAAAAGTCATCAGGTTTTTATGTAGATTCGGATTTGGTGCGTTGATGATGCAAGACATTTTCAATGCACTTCTTGAGGGGGATGTTCTATTGGGTAAGATTCTTATGTATTATGTGTCTGGTGTCTCATTTGCGGCCTCCGCGTGTAAGTTGACGTGATATACAACGCAATTAGAAGGTCAACCTTGATGAGATATAGGCGCCTCTGAGTCCTCACAGAGAGGCTTGTAGGCGCTGTAGGGCCTGAAGTTCGGACATCACGCCTAATGACCGGGCATCAAGAGCAGGGACTGCGATGCATGCCTATTCCATGTCAAGGAGGCATGTTTCCTTGTCTTGCGGAATACATCAGGAGGGAGGATGAGGGGGGAAAGATGATATGGTAGGAGGAGCGTTGTAGAGAGCTCACTCTACTGGGTACAGGACGCTCCTCATGTCAGACAGTGGAGAGGTCGTGCGTCCTGCCCAAGTAAGACCTAATTATATAGAAATAATTGGACTTTCTGTTGCAGAATCAAATTTGAAACTGTATCGTATATCTAGATCTGAAGTGAAGGTTACCAAGGAGAATCAGCGCAGGCAGCTGGAAATGGCTCAAAATAGCGTACAAAACGCAGTCAATTGACATCCACAAAGGAAACGCTGAAAGAGTGTAATTTCTGACATACTTTATCCCCAGAATCCAACATTTTCCCATCGTTTCGGGTTGTGATCCAGGTAGTACCGTAAGACCGCAGCCGCCAGTCAAGTTAGGAGAATGCCCAATCAACAAGCTGGGATTGATGGAGCCCACAATATTGTGCCTCTTAGGTAGTATTTTCAAGCCTGCACCTGAATGGAAACATTTGTTTCCGAAGAAGACCCATCTTCGGACGTGGTTTCCGAAGAAAAACCATCTTCGGACGTGGTTTCCGCCTCATCCAGATGACCTGGGCCGATAAAAGGGTTCTCTGCTCCCGATCTGGTATTGTCCGCAATCGAAACATGAGACGGTGCTGAGAGCATCTGCACAAGTTCCTCGTCTGGATTGGGACAGGAATTGGCCAGGTCCAGTGCGCGCTTCTTGTTTTCTTCATTTACACCCCATGACAGCAGGGTTCTGATAATGTTCTTGTATCTTGTCCATATGATCCCCTTGAGAGCGGCGTCTACATCATCCTCATCTTCATCTTCTTCATCATCATCTTCATCATCATCTTCATCTTCATCTTCATCTTCATCTTCATCTTCATCTTCATCTTCATCTTCATCTTCATCTTCATCTTCATCTTCATCTTCATCTTCATCATCATCATCACCGTAATCGAAGTAGTTCGGCAATTTACAAATGAGATCGATATACTCATCATCAAGCCATTCTATATCAGATATTTGAAGACACTCCCTGACAACCTTCATCACTGCCGCCTCTCTTTCATCGTCGACTGCGTTAACGTCTGCACCATGCTGTAGTAGAAACTCGGCAGTCTTACCAGCATAAGGATTTTGAGAGTGCACCATCAAGGCTGTCCTGCGTCGAGTGTCCACGACGTTGCCATATGCCCCTGATCGGCGTGAAATCTTAAAACGGTTCTTCTTAGCACGAATCACTCCAGCCGCCAACATCAATGCCGTCGTTCCATTATGGTTGACACCATTTACATCCGCACCTAAATGCAATAGGATCTTAGTTATTCGATAACCACAAATTGGATTTTGAACAGCACTCATTAGCGCGGTAGACCCGGAATTGTCAACCGCATTGACGTCTGCCCCTGATCGGTGCAAAAGCTTGATAATTTTCCCGATGCCATTCTCATGACTTCGAGCCGCCATCATCAATGCCGTCTCTCCGTTATAGTTGAGAGCATGTACATCCGCACCTAAACGCAATAGGATCTTAGTTATTCGACAACCATCAAACCCAGTTTGGACAGCACTCATTAGCGCGGTAGACCCGGAATTATCAACCGCATTGACATCTGCCCCTGATCGTTGCAAAAGCCTGATAACTTCGCCTATGTCATCACGACTACTTTGAGCCGCCTTCATCAAGGCTGTTTTCCCATAGTTGTCGACAGCATTGACATTCGCTCCGGACCTCAATAGAAGCCCGACAAACTCCGGATCCGAGGCAGTCATCATCAAAGGTGTGTGCCCCAAGTCGTTGGCGACGTCAACGGCTGCTCCCCGTTCTAGTAAACGTTTCAAGCTCCTGTAATTATTTCTTTTCGCTGCTTCAAGTAGTGGAGTATTTCCATCCCTGTCACGGGCTTCAATATCTGCTCTTGCCTCCAACAGGAGATTGATACAATCAGAAGCTCGTTCCCTGTCCCAGTGAGCCGCAGCAAGATGTAGACTTGTAGATTCGCCAGCGTTCTTTGCATTTGGACCTGCTCCTCTGTTTAACAAGAGCTTTACTCCTTCGAGCCAACCCAAAGACACGGCCCGAATTAGCGCTGTTGTGCCCTTGTCATTGCTATCATTGACATCGGCTCCAAAATCTATGAGACATCTTGTCATACTGATATCCTTTCTGGTGACGGAGTACAGAAGCGAGGTCCGACCTCCGAAGCCTTTTGCGTTAATGTCTCCGCCGCAAGCTTGCCAAGATGCTATAAATTGCTCACATTGAGCCATCACAACGAAGTAGATCCCAGGAACATGCTTAACGAGGTCATAAGTTATGAACCCTAAGCCGTAGTGATAATCATCATATCCGCAGAATGCCTGGACAGCCGCCGCGACCTTCGATTCATCCCCAAGGAGCTTGAATGCAAGCACGCGAATCTTTTCAAGTGCAAGGCTTGCTTGAGAAACATGAATTCCCCAATTCTGTGCTGCATACGGCAACAGCGCATATTTCTGTACTCGAGCTTCCCATTCGCTAGCTTCTGAACATATGCCTTGCGCAAAAGCATCAAAGGACATGTAAGTAAGGCAAGCCTCGGCTATAAGCTTGTCTGCCTCAGGAAACCATCTGTAGGAATTTTTTCTGAAGAATTCTTCAACAGTAAAGTGAACTAGTCGGAAGGTGTTGCTCTCGTTATCGACGGTCAACAGTCCGGCGCAAACGGAGACAATTAAAGCCGGTAATGTTAGTGGTTCGTCTTCGATGTCTTCGTCCCCGGCTTCGACAGCGACGGCGTGCTGTAATTCCTCGACTTGAAGAGGTCGCTGTGATTTTGAGATCCAGGAGAGCGCCTTCACTGCCAGCTGGTGGTCTCCGGTAACCTGGCCTTCTATACGAGACATTGCGCTCTCATATGTATCGTCTACTTTGTCCGGCAGCTTGTTCAATGCTTCTCGTACTTTGCGAATCCTGGTCTGACTTCCCAAGTGGTCTAAATGTAGACGCGGCAGCAAGAACCTACGGTATGCAATGAAATCGATTAGCGATGATCTAAGAAACAAAGACTTGAATCTTCCTCACATTCCTTGAGCCTTCAAAACCATTTCGTCAACAATTTTGCTAGCGAGATCAGGATCGGCCCGCATTTGGCTGGCAAATCGAAATCCTTGATCATTTCGAATCCGTGCATCGAGGTAGGACCTAATGTCTCCGTCGGCTGCTCGGATGTCCAGCCTAGTCGCATTCTGCAGCTGTTCTTGAATTGAATAAATCTCTCGAGAAGTAATGAGCATCGTACAACGTCCTGGTGCTTCTCGTTGAATGTTATTCAACTCCGATAGGAGTGGAATATGTGGGCTGTACCCACTCTGCCCCGAGGTGAGATGTTCATCCAGCGCGTCAAGAACGATGAAAGTTCTGTCAAAAGAGGCTATGGAATGTATCAGAAGATCCGCGCACTGTCTAAGAGAGGGAGGGGTTTCTCTCCTTTGACTTGGAGAGTATAGAATTTCCGCTTCAGGGGATAAACTTGTCTGCTGCAATAATGATTGCTTCGCAAGACTGGCCAATAGATTTCGATCCGTCTGGTTGACTTGATCCTTATAATCACAGTACAGATAGAGTATTGCCACGTTGGATTTGCGAAACACTTCCTGCAGATGATGTACGACGTTTGCGCTGGATGGAAGTCAGTGTTGTGGTACTGTGTCAGGAAACTACACACTCCACTCACGCTAATACAGTCTTTCCGGCTCCGGCTGCACTCGTTAGCCATTCATTATGTTGGGGATCATGTGAGGGTTGACTCACGTATACCAGGACACCATAAATTTGGAGGAAAATCAAGGTGTCCATTCCTCCAAGCCTTGAATTCATCTAGATTCAGAAGCCATTGACCTGTGCCGGGATGAAGCTTCGAAAGAACATCTCGATGCTTCTCCTCGAAGCTAAGCCCAGAAATCCACTTCAGTATCTCATGGGTTTTCTCTGCGGTGTGCCATTCCTGGTGCTCCTTTCCAAACTCTTTGACCTCAAGTCGTGTATGCGCTACTAGTGCCGCGGTGTCAATGAATATTAGCCGCTCCAGAAATCGGCATTGTCTTTGAAGTTGTGAAATTGCGCTGTCTGTGCTCTTGCTCAAAAAGGGTTCTTTGAAACGATCCCAGCCGAATCTGTGGCTCTTCTCTTTCGCCTTGAGGCTGTTGAGGGTTACCAGCAATTGTGCTTCGCAGTTTTCGAAAGCCTCCTTGATGCTGTCCTTCGATTGATCATCGGCCTTCAAATGCGACAATAAGGCCGAGGAAATGCCTTGAAAAGCTTCTTCAAAGGATGGGCTGGAAATAAGTTTGGTCTGGATTTCTATCAGGGACATCTGTAGGCTCTGTAGTTCAAGCATGAAGGCCTTGACATCCTTTGGCGCGTCCTTCCAATCAAGTCCGAACCGAATTGCAACCTGAGAGATCTGAATGGCTAAGCTCAAAACGCTAACTATGCTCGCCGCAACGCTGAACGGATCTGCCATTTGGCTGAATTTGTGAGCAGTTTCGGAGAAGAAGACACTGGTAGCCCCTAGATATCGGGAAAAGCTCCGCAACCGAAGGTCACTGGATGGTTTGAAAGCTTCGTGGAACGAAGCCAATAATAGACGCGAACAGTTCATTTCTCAGCCTTGCAACATGCAGGCTGAACATTGGGCGCCAGATGCGCAGGCATGGCCTCAGAGCACCAATAACGTGGCACATGCAGACCCTCGCAGGATTTGCCTGCTGGCAATCAAATAGCAACCCCAGCTACGACGAAGTGCTTGAAATAACAGGACAACAGCGGCAATTTTCTGCTCAGGATGAGGAGGACAGCAACGGATAGGCAACACATAGTGTTCCGTAAACGAGGGTAAACTCTTCATATGACTGCGCGAGGCTGCAAAGTATCTGACCTCTGGACTAAATAGGAAGGCTTGGCAAATTTATGCCGCTGTCAAGAAGCCGAGATGTCTCCTCAAAACCTGCCACTCGGTGGTGCAACACCACACGCGCCCAAAGAAGAGACTTCCGTGCTGTCTTCCCGTACCACCTTTCCCCTTCAATCACCCAACCATGGCGACAACCGTAGCCTCCAAACGCCTCTTCCACGAATACCGCCTCCTCTCCACCTCCCCCCCGGACGGCATAACCGCCGGTCCCATCACCGAAGACGACATCTTCGCCTGGGAAGCCCTGATCCAGGGCCCCGAAAACACACCCTTTGAAGGCGGGATCTTCCCTGCTGAACTGAAGTTCCCCAAAGACTACCCGCTCAGCCCGCCTAAGATGAAGTTCCTGGGCGAGATTTGGCATCCTAACGGTACCTACATCCCCACCATTGGCTCTCGCGTAGCGAGGCTGTCCCCCCCCGCCCCCAACCATCCCTCTTCCGCTCCGCTCTCCCTTACTGCAATGGGCCCTTCTAACGCTCAATCCAGTCTACGCCAACGGCGAAGTATGCATATCAATCCTGCACCCGCCGGGCGACGATCCAAACCACTACGAGAGCGCGTCCGAGCGATGGAGCCCCATACAGAGTGTGGAGAAGATTCTGATCTCGGTGATGAGCATGCTGGCGGAGCCGAATGATGAGAGTCCGGCGAATGTGGAGGCGGCGAAGATGTGGAGGGAGAGGAGGGGGGAGTTTGAGAGGCGGGTGAGGGAGGGGGTTAGGAGGAGTTTGGGTTTGTAAGCTTGGAAAGGAAGGAAGAGACTTGTACAGAGTAATAGGGGGTGAGTTTGTTTAGCGAGGCGTTATGGGCTTAGATGGACTTTCTGTTGGGGCATGGGTGAGGACGGCTGATGACTTGCTCGGGCGGATTCATTTTTCTCTTTACCAGTCACGGCTCAGATGCTCATCTCACAGCTCGTCACTGTTACGATCGACATCTCGCAGGTTAATGCTCCTTCGCAGCTGCTTCCTGATCTTCGCATCCAACCACCCCTCAAGCCCACCACGTCTATCCTCTAAAATCTGAATCTCAGCTTTAATATTCAGCATCAGCATCCTCTGCAGCTCAAGCCTGCATTGCTCATCCACCGCACCTTCCAACGCTCCGCTCAACCTCTCCAGCATCGCAACTGCCTTCCTCCTATCCCTCGCCGTCAACCTGAGCACCGACTCATCCTCATGTACATCTGCAAGAACGTCTTCCGGGCGGACACCAAGCCATTGCATCTCCGGTACATTGACTGCATGTTCATGTGGCAGCGACTGTGACCCTTGCCGGTATATCTGCATGATGTTGATGCCGTCAGGATCAGCGTCGAAAAGGCCGAATATGGGAGGTTGGGGACGTGAAAGCCAGGTCGAGTGGTCGCAAATGGCACGGAGGAAGCGGCGGGTGGATAGATCGGGATAGCCTTTTGCCTGTGAGGAGGTTGAGTTCTGTCAAAGATGACGAGAGGTTAGGAGGGGCTTACTGTTACCATGAGGCCTGGCCCGTTCATCCTGTTGATGTGGAACTTCTTTTCAACTAGTGACCGGAATGTCGCCTGCAGAATATTGAGAATCAGGAGGAAATGCCTGCGATGGGTACGCACTTCTTTCTCGATGATCAGGATCCAATCGAGGTGATCGGGATGGAGTTCGTGCAGAGAGGAGGTTGAATCAGGGACTGTCTCGAAAGACTGTCACACTCAGCCAAATGGCGTCACGTTCCACGACCCATACTGACTCTATTGGAAGTGCCACTAGCTGAGCCATGCCGGAGCAGGCCCGCATGAAGTCCCTTTGCGCTGGCCGTCTACGGATCTCGTCAGTTCTCCGTGCGTGGTCGATCGACGGCTTTGTCCTTCGATTCACCACATTCAGCTCCCGGCGTGTGACGTTGCAGGTATACGCAATATCATCCACATATCGATCGACCAAGGCCTGTTTGCCATACAATTCAGGATCTCGATAGTAAATATCTCTACATTGGGTTCAGACAACAGCGAGACTCGTCTGCAAGAAGGATACTGACCTCTTAGTCACCGTCACATCCCTCTCGAGTGCATCGTGTATCTCGGCCAGGATCTTCCCAACGCATGCTGTGCATGCTCATCAGATGCAGGCCTATCATAGCTTATATATATCAATGCCACAGTACCGAATCGCCATGCTTCGTCCCTGTTCTTGCCCGGCCAGCGGTAGGTGACTTCTCGGTCGGTGATCTGCCGGCTCAGGTTCGATGGGCCACGCACGATGCGTTTGAGGGAGATTGTGGGATTTCCACAGGGGCGCTTTTCGATTTCGGAGAGGATTTCGCGGAATGTTGATTCAATGTAGTCTGAAGCTCGGCGTGAAGGGCAAGCCATCTATGATTGGTAGTGGTTGAGTCCAATGGCGCCCAATGACATTTATCCAGTAACTGATCGGTCTGGAAAACGCATTGGCGGACAGCTAATGCAGGAACCCGCCAGTGGGACCACTATCCACTATCCCTCCGCATCGTTTCCGCTCCAAGTTCCAACATTTTGCCGCATTCACAACTTTTTTCTCCTCAACGGCCCCGACAGCTTTCCCTCATCGCATAGCGGACACACATACGGCCGCTTAGCCTGCCATGGCTCAGACTCGCAAGAGTGCAAAACAGCTGCCAATTGCTAATGGTCATCATCCGCGAGCCAATGGCGACCTTCCGTTGCCAGAGAAAACAGATTACTCCAGATGGAGATTGTTGGACGAGTCTGGGCGGCAGACGTGGCATTATCTGACAAACGATAGTGATGTCAAAGAGTGGCCCCAGAGTGTGGCTGATAAGTATCATCTTGGTCTTCCCACTGTTTGGCTCCCCATGCGATCTTTGTTCTATCGGTAGTAATCTTCGCAGGGTCTCCCAGAACTGTCGTGTCCCACGAAACCCTCACAGTCGATAGACAACTGTCTGTCCTTCTTCTCGAATCTACAATTACCACCAGGGAATTGGGCGTGTGAATATGGCGGTCCTCTCTTCCTCCTCCCAGGACTCGTCATCACCTGGTACGTGACTAACACACAAATACCTCCAGCGTATGCGACAGAGATCAAAGCATATCTCTTTGCACGGCAGAATAAGCAAGATGGTGGATGGGGATTACATGTTGCAGGAGAGAGCTCTGCCTTTGGTACAGCCATGAATTATACAATCCTCAGAATTCTTGGAGCGAGCGAGGAAGACAAGAGAATGATAAAAGCCAGGGGCAAGCTCCACCAGCTAGGCGGTGCTACACATGGACCTCATTGGGCGAAGTTCTGGTTAAGTGTGTTGGGCGTGATGGAGTGGGAAGCAGTGAATCCGGTGCCACCAGAACTGTGGCTTCTGCCAGATTGGGTACCGATTGCACCTTGGCGATGGTGGATACACATGCGACAAGTCTTTCTGCCCATGTCATATATCTATTCCAAACGGTTTGTTGGATCCTCAACACCACTAACTCGACAGCTTCGAGAAGAGCTGTACACGGAACCGTATGAGAGTCTGGATTTTGCATCACATCGCAATTCGATTTCCATCAAGGACAATCACCATCCCAAGACCTGGGTGCTGAATCTGATCAACTTGTTCCTGGTCTGGATCTGGTTTCCATACCTCCGGCCCCACTCGCTCGTCAAGCGTGCCGAAGACTGGGTTTGGAAGCTCGTGCAGATGGAAGATGAAAACACTGACTACGCAGATCTGGGCCCTGTCAATGCTCCAATGAACACCCTTTGCTGCTTCATCCACGATGGAGAAGATAGCCACTCCTTCAAGCGTCATATTGACAGACTAAATGACTTCATGTGGGTGAACAAAGAAGGCATGCTCATGAACGGGACAAACGGAGTCCAAGTCTGGGACACAGCATTCCTCATCCAAGCCGTCGTCGAAGCAGGCCTAGCCGAATCTCCCAAATGGAAGCTCATGCTCCAACAAGCCGCCGCCTTCCTCGAAGATCAGCAGATCCTCGAAGAAGTCCGCGACCAAAAAATCTGCTACCGCCAATCCCGAAAAGGCGCCTGGCCATTCAGCACCAAAGTCCAAGGCTACACCCTCAGCGACTGCACAGCCGAAGCCCTGAAAGCAACCCTCCAACTCCAGAAACTCCACCACTACCCCGAGCTGGTATCCGAATCCCGCCTCCGCTCCGCCATCGACGTCCTCCTCACAATGCAGAACTCTCACTCCGGTGCCTTCGCCTCCTACGAACCCCAACGCGGTTCCGAGCTCATGGAATACCTCAATGCAGCAGAAGTCTTTGGCAGAATCATGGTTGAATACGACTACCCTGAATGCACCACCTCGGTCGTGACTGCGCTTTCCTTTTTCCAGACATTCTCCGACTACCGCACCAAGGACATCGACCGCATCAAGAGTGCTGCTCTGAAATACATCAGGCGTGCCATGCGCGCGGACGGATCCTGGTACGGCAGCTGGGGCATCTGCTTCACATACGCCAGCATGTTCGCCTTGGAATCCCTCGCCAGCGTCAGCGAGACCTACCGGACCAGTTCCCAAGTCAGACAAGCGTGTGAATTCCTGATCTCCAAACAAATGGTCGATGGAGGTTGGGGCGAGGACTATCGCAGTTGCGAACAGATGAGGTACGTGCAGCACGAGCAGGGGAGTCAGGTGGTGCAGACGGCATGGGCGTGTATCGCGTTGATGGCGGCGGGGTATCCTGGGAAGGAAGCCATCAAGAGGGGGCTGGGCGTTGTGGTGAGGAGGCAGAGGAGGAATGGGGAGTGGGAGCAGGAGGCGATTGAGGGGGTTTTCAATCAGAGTTGGTAAGTCTGTCCTCTTTTTCTCTCTCTACGAGAAGGGTGTGTTTCTGATATTGGTGGTTGGTTGGTTGGAGAAGGGAAGGACTCTTGGAGTGCTTGCTGACAAAAATGCGTTGATACAGTATGATCACCTACCCAAACTACAAGTTCTACTTCCCAGTCAAGGCATTGGGCATGTACATGAAGAGATATGGGGATGAGGAGCTCTTGTAACAGGGGAATGCCACAATTGGGAGGGGAGAAAGAAGGGTGATCTGGCAGGGACAACAGAGAGAAGAGGCTGAATTATCAATCGTTCATTGGCAGGGAGGCACAAGGCGGAAGCTTCTGTCAGTGTCTACTTATGTATGTCGGCGTTCTGCGAGAGCGGGTCAAGACGGTAAACCACGGAAAAGCACGGACTGGGCTGGGCTCTGCATCCGGATTAGCGTTGGATGATTCCAGCGCGAGAATCCAAGCCCCGACCTTCTCTATGGCTATTGCACAACTCAAGTCACGCATGCGAAAATGCTTTTCCGGTCGCAAGTCCTCGAGACGTCGGGTGGCATTTTGTGCGGCAGCTTTCCAATAGAGCTCAAGTAAGTGTCAGGCCAAGGGTGGCAACACTTTACGACGCTTTTCGCCGGTTCGCTCGCTGCCTGTCTGAACAGTTTCGTGATCCTTCGCAACAACAAGCTGATCGAGCTTGGGAGCTCTTGCCCTGGTCTTGAAAAGATCGATGTCCTTCCGGGAATGATGATGGTTTGATGAG
>JAABUK010002089.1_pt1 | contig 36644 bp, 51 predicted proteins | sample 5559141 | NCBI WGS metagenome assembly JAABUK01 (sample SAMN10711869, study PRJNA513367) | rock metagenome | isolation source: Antarctica rocks | place: Antarctica: Victoria Land, Pudding Butte nord | collected 2016-01-03
AAACTCGTTAGGATTGAGCTTTTTCCAAACTGCTAGCAGCTGTGGTTTCGTGTAATATGCAATCTGCTGTGCATCCAGTCTTGTGCCGTTTCTCTTATCGCTATATGCCGCTTGCGGCGTCATCGGGCTTTTATCAGCTCCAAGCAAGGCTGCGCAGTCAAAGTTTTTTCTTCTTCTTCTTTGTAAGCTATGAGAGCTTCTCTTTCCCCCAACGGGCAGGTCACTGGTGTTATGCGCTGTCCAGTGCATTGTTTGAGCTTGTGTTTTGCATACCTACGTAGCTATTTATACATGCGTACACTTGAAGAGCAGATGTGTGAAGCTTGGGAGGATCCTTCCGGAAGGCATGTAATACGGCACGTTGAACAACAGGTTGCTCACAACAGACTTCAGCAAAAACGTCTGTTGGACTCACACCAGTAGTGTTCGGTGTGTGTGTGTATAATACCTCCTGTTGCACAGGGATTGAGCATTAATGTTACTGCTGCTGCAGTAGGACCGTATCCGTCATGACTCAATGTTGATGCGTGCAAATTGTGAGCCAGAGAATCTGGCAGGTCGCCGGCTGCAAGTCACGGCATGTGGATCAAGCGGCGCTAATGCCGCTGTGAGCTGCGCCTTAACCTCTGCTTGGGATTCTAAATTCCAAATAGTAGACCTGTGTTACGGTGTAATCTTGGCCGGCGTATGTAATCGCGGGGAATTCGAGCAACATTACTCAAGACTGCAACGGAAGAGGTGGGAGACTCCTGCCAAGATACTCTTCAACTTTTTCGTCAGGACCTGTCTATCAAGTTTTCATCTTGGAAGTCAGAAGGACATCAAATCGCATGCGGCTTTGATTTCGGAGCAACGTTCGCCTTTGGACCTGATCAACACTGCACAAGCCCTTGGTTGATCTTCCGCAGACACGTTCGTTTAGCGTGACAGCGAGAAAGGCCTGGCATTGACTTCGACCATCAATGGCGTTTGGATGGTGCACGGGGACCAAGAGCGTCCGGACGTACAGCACCAACTTGAATACTTTGCCGCAAGCAGACGAACTTACTCACCCAACACCTCAACCGTCAACGCAGCAATCAAATTGCTTCTCGAGTCCAGCACATGCTTCATTTGTCAAGCTGAACAGCAGCAACATTGGGTATGCTAACACTCGCTACAAACGGCTGCACGCAGGGAACTCGCTGACCTGCACATTAGGTCAAACCATTTTGCATGCGTTGACAGAAGCCGTGGTGATTGCAGTGAAACATCTGGCTCGCAGATAGAGACCACGCCCACATCTGTCCTTCAGACCAATAATACACCAGATCCTCTCCAAAAACACCCTAGATATGCCAAAGTTGCTGAGCTTGGACTTGGCAGCTCAGCGTTTGTTCTATTGGCAGAAGATAAGGAGAAGATGCGAGATGTTGCCATCAAATTCATCAATAGAGGCTCTAATAGGTGAGCATGACAAAGCTTAAAATGCAAAGGACTTTCAGGCACCACTGTCTCAAGTCTCCATATGTGGGGCCCCGGGGCATTGCAACCATTTGCCATGCTGATGCCTCTGACAGAAAGTCTTGCTCAGACACAACACATTACAGTGAAGTTCATGAGTTTCACCTGTACACTGGTGCATGTATCCAATACATTTTTGCACAGCAGTTTCTCCAAGCTGGGCGCTGTTGCATGGCCATGACAGTTATACAACTGGTGACTTGCAGCATCAAGACAGCAGGGAGGGAAATCCTTAATCAAAGGTTGTGCTGTATGCACCCAAACATCATCCAATTTCAGGAGGTCTTTCTCACCCCTGACCATTTGGCCATTGTGAGTGAGTACGCACCCGGAGGGGATTTGGTAGACTTCATTGAGCGCCACAACACAGCCCACGACCGTGCGCTGATGGAGTCTGAAGCCAGGCGCCTGTTCCAGCAGCTGATTGTTGGTGTTGACTTCTGTCATCAGGTGACATGCTTCTGCTGTGACAGGGGTAACGCCCTGTGAGAGGTTATTGACACATTGCCCTACAGACGGCATATCATGCTATGTTATCCTGGGTCCCAAATGCACATGATATCATGCAACCTGTTCCATGATTATTGTTGCTGCAGGCTCTGTGCACACAGCTGTGCTGTAGGGTTGTTATTGTGTGCTTATTTCTGTGGCTGCTGGCTGCTGCAGATGGGCATTGCCAACAGAGACATCAAGCTAGAGAACACCCTCCTGATGGACCTGTCAGAGAGACCAGTGCTGAAGCTGTGTGACTTTGGGTACAGCAAGGATGAGCTGTGCGCCTCCATCAGCAAGACCATGTGCGGTAAGCAAGCACTTCTCCCTTGTTGCTCACTTGTAATGAGACTAGCAATCTGCAGTAAGTCCACGATTCTATACAGTTGCACAACTACGTGGGTTATACAGAAAACCCGACTTGTGCTTTGGCCAGTGCTTTTTGACATGCCTCACTGGTGTGCCCCAAATCAGGCATGTGTGATCTAAGCTGCAAACAGTGCGGGATATAGTGGCCATACATATTCCATCAACAGGATTGCATGGTTGTACTACTTCCTCAGGGCCAAGCATGCAAAGCATACATACAACACATTCGTGATGCTAAGCCTATCAAGCAGGAATAGCTTGAGTGGCTGTTGTGGGATGCGCTGCAGGGACACCAGAGTATGTTGCTCCAGAGGTGTTGCTGTACAACAAGTACGCTGGCAAGATGGCAGACATCTGGTCCTGTGGCATTCTGCTGTACTGCATGCTCACCGGCTGCTTCCCCTTCCGGCGCAAGGAGGATGAGGGCTTGGAGACGCAAGCTGTGCTGCAGAAGATGCTGCCCAGGATCTTGAAGGCAGACTTTCAGAAGCCTCAGGTACCTAACCCCATCTATGTGTTCATCACAAATGTTTGAAGCATCCTTTTGCGTTGCTGGCTAGTGATTGTCTTAGAAAGGCTGTCAGCACCTGTGTAGTAATGCTAACTGCTTGTAATTGTACGCTTCAGTTGGTGTCCAGACGAGCTGTTTGTAACTTCCCCTGTTGCAAGCTGCACCTGTCAAGCATTGGTGGGCATGCAACACTGCTGAGCATGTGCTGAGCATGTAACTATGCAATGCAACACATGCACACTGTGCTTGTTGGGTACATAGTGTAACTGTGCAGCATGTGACAAAAGTCCTGTGACATGCTGTTTCTACCTCTTGACATGCTATCATTTGCAGCTTGTCATGATGTTCTCTGTATGACATTGTGTGTGCAGGGGCTGACTGCTGAGTGCACAGACCTTCTGACAAGACTGCTGGAGGTGGACCCGGACAAGCGCATCACTGTGCAACAGATCCTGAAGCACCCCTGGGTGGTACAGGACCTCCCAGAAGGGATGGCCAACCTGAATGTCAACCTACTGCAAGTTCCCCTATCCCTGCAGTCAACAAACTGCAGGCAGAGTGAGGAGGAGATTGTCGAATTGACCAACAAAGCAGTGGCTGGTGCAAAAGCAAGGCAGCGCCTGTCTTTTGGAAACTCTGGGTTGACCAACTCAGGCCTTGGGGAATGAGGACTGCACATGCAGGCTGCTGAGCCTGCAGTGTAAAGCTACACAGCGCGCGCGCGCCAAATGCTGCCAGTGTTTACCAAAGATTTCCTATCTGATATACTGATGTACGAACTCATTGCTGTAAAGTGGGGTAGGTTCGAGGGTGTAGTAGGGATTGGTGCAATGCAGGCGTCTATGAAAAAGGCACTCTAGAGAGTTTGTGCATACAGCCATGACTCAAGAAACAATCCTCCCAATATCCACAGTATGCATGCTCTTGCCCATGCTGGGCATATGTCAGCTGATTTCTTGATTTGGTAGCAAGTGTGCATTTATATGCAATTGCATCAAGTGACCAGTATTGCTCACAACACGGCTGCTGAGCAACTTCTGTCCTGGAAGGTACCTGGCTATTAGTCTAAGTTTCCTTGTGTATGTAACTGCATCATGGTGCAATCAAGAGAGCACAGATACCAGCAAATAACTGCTTATTGTGAATCTAGGCTTGATGCACCGATAAACTTCCTCCCCCAATGATTGCTGACTTAGCATGAGTTATGACGTGTGTAATCATCTTATCAAGCATGCGCGCACTGAATACTGCATAGTATGCAGTGGAGTGTCCAAGGAGCTGCTTGTGCATTGCCAACTTGTTGTTGGTCCATGAAAGGGATCGTCAGTCCAAATTTGGGTGTACCTCAAGCTGTTGTTCTTTGTGCTACATACTCATCTTGTAGATACAGCTTAGAACTGTAGCAGTACTAACAGACAGCTGCTCTGTAGAGCTGGGTATCTTTATATCTCATGCAATATCTAGCATGGAAACAGCAAAAGCTGCTGGTAATTGCAGCAGACCTGAGGTAAAAGGCGCACTGCTAGCGTGTCAGGAGGTTATTTTCCTGCATTGCTACATTGCCCCTGTGTTACATCCAAGGCCAAAGGACTCAGAAGCATTTTCAATGTCCGGCGCATGTTTACTGCACTGTTACAGTGAATTGCACCTTGCTCTGTGTTGCATCACTCAAGCATTTAACAGCTGATGCAGCTTGTGTACACTGTTTACAGCAAGCACCCATACCAGCAAATTTATACATTCTGTCCAATTTTGGCTCAACAGTACAGTTACTTCCATTCCGTGTTAACGTTACCAAGGGTTACCTGCATAGTCTTGGTAGGCACAAAATCACGCAAAGACAGGAGCAAAAAGAATCAACAATCAGATGTCACTATTTCCTGCTGCGCCTGCAGTAAATGTACCAGGCCTTCCCGCTCATTTGGCATCACCTGCAAATGGTAAATATTCACTGCACTGGCACAGTAAGGACAAAGCGCTTGTGTTCAAGTTTGCTACGCCAAGGTCTGCTGGGTTTGGCTGTAGGAATGCAGCCCTCTCATAGCTTCATGCTGCATATGTACCTCAACATGACATGACTTGCGCTGGGATGCTGGCACCAGTACTTGCCCAGTAGGTCGTTCCTTGAAAGGCGCACTATCACTGCACAACATTGAGCTATATTCAAGCCAAGCGCACTTGGGCAGACTATTGCCCAAGACCTCAAGCATAGTGCTGCTAAAGGCAGTGAGGATAGTCACGCAAATGACTTGCAACTCAGAAGAACACGTGCTAAGCACCAACTATGGCTAGCAATGACACTTTGCGAGTTGTACCTCTGCACCTGCTGATACGTGTTTCCTAGTATGAGATTGGCCTGCTTGTCTATGCACAAAAGTTCTCCAATAAGTACGCGACCGAACACCACAGTTCAAGCTCCAGAGCGTGTTTTGAAGGCACAAATTCCAGTAGCTGGGTGTCTCTGACATTTCTGTATCACAACCGACCTTCAAGCGTTTGTGCAGGAGCTTTTTGACTATAGCCAGCGCTTCCTGATCCTGCTGACTGCGGACTTCAGCAGAGTCGATGCCAGGTTTTGAGGACATGTGAAAAGTTACAGTACGGGGATCAACCTTTGCAAAGACATTGGGGGTCGCGTACACACGCCGCGCATACAAAACTGCCCTCTTCCCCCAAATCTCTAAACTGCCAGCTTGGTGTTGCCAGCCATCTCGTTTAGCAAAACGTAACGCCGGCTTCAAGGCCTTATGCATTTGTCCCCGCGAGGTCCCCGCGAGGTCACTGCGTCTCCTGCTCACGATGGCAGTGGCTTTGTTGAAGACCGTTATGTCGAAATAGCTGACTTTTGCTGGTGTCCCCCGGCTTGCCGGTCAGCTTATTGTGGTCATCTTCGATCACATGGATCGACTTAGAGAGTTACAAGCGAATGGCCATGCTGTTTCGAGGTATAGGTGCTTGCGCAAACTGCAATATGCATCAGGTCACTATTGAAGCTTTCAGACCGGCTGAGACAAACACACTTTCTTGCGTGTCTTGTAGCGCACACGGTCAGGTCACCGGTATTCATCCAAGCGAAAGACAAGGAAGCTACATAGTGGATTCGTCGCCGCAAGATGCTGCAGAGCCGAAAATACAGTCAAACAAGGGTTGGGAAAAATTCTGGTTGGAAGCAACTGAGGTGCAAGATTTGCTGAAGGAGAACAAAATGACCGAGGATGAATTGTTACAGAGCTTGATTACTCCTGCATCATCTCTGGCAAGACCGCCTATCTCCTCATTTCATGTTGGGTGAGTTGCCAGCACTTGAGGCTGCAAGGCACCAAGAAAGATCATGGTGCCATCAACCAGGAAGTGCACTGGGTACTTGATCCTCATGGCCGTCGCAGCTAGCAACTTAGCATCTAAATTTGCACATGCACATTGACATACATTGCGTACTGGCAGATGGCTTTTCCACTTTGTGTGCAGCTCTTGTAATTATGACCACGTCGCAGTAAGCTCTCATTCCGGCTTCTCCAAATTGTCAGGGCACAATATGTTACAGGCTGAGTAGCACCTACTGCAGAGCCTTGACTCTTGTCCACACTGCAGAGCAGTTGGCTTGGGAGTGAGTGGGCGGCTGTACGTGGGAGTGAACCTGGAGTTTGCCCGGCTGCCTGTGAACAACTCGGTTCATGCTGAGCAGTTTCTTGTGGTGAATGCTGTGCATCATGAGGAGAGGGCCATCACAAAGATGGCAGTGTCTGCTGCCCCTTGTGGCCACTGTCGCCAGTTCTACTCAGAGCTATGCTGTGCGGTGAGGTCCTGATCAGGAAACGAGTATAGCAGTAGAACATGTGTAGCACAATACTACTGAGTGGGCATGCCGACTCTCATTCCTGAGTTGTCAGTTTGCATCTGCAAAAGAACTGTGGTCCACTAGCAACAGCGTAGTTCAAAACACAACAGGAGGAGTGCGCATTTTGGCTTGTACTGGCTGCTTGTCGGTGGCTGCTAGGGATCCTATCGTATCAGTTCGGCTGGTGCACATTCCAATCCTTTTCTTTGGGCATGTGTTGTGTTGTACTTTGCAGACACTGTAGCTATGGAACATGAATGCCATGCCAATAGGTGAGGTGACTTCAGCAAATGGGGCAGTAGAGCAAGTGCCAGCATCTGAATTCTGGCACAAGACTTATGCAAACCGTGTGTACATGCCATTCGCAGGAAACAATAACGTTCTTCTTTGGAGGCAAATCATTTGGGCTGGCAGACATTTTGCCGCAGCGCTTTGGGCCTGCGGACCTTCTAACAGACCCTGACACTCCTCTCCTTCTTCAGCCCCAGCACAACCCCCTTGAACTCACTGCAGGTAGAACTGCTTGTGCACAAGCCCTGTCTGTAGCTGAGAAACTAAGATGTAGACAAGGCTACCTGACTTGACTAAGTTTACCCACTCTCTCTCGTGCAAAGGCACTTGCTTTACATGATGGGCAGTACAAAAACTGCCTGATGGTTGCACACAATGCACAAGCTCTGGATGCAGTTGCTGGTAGAGATGCAGCATACATCCATGGTTCAGCATAGAATGAGCTGGGCAGGCTCTCTCATGGTGTCCTCTTTTGTCTGCTCATGCTCATTTCCATCATTCCCACATTTGGTGCAGAACCACATTTGATGGATGCGTTGCTCTAGACACAGTGTTGACGCCTGAGTGACTTGATCACCATTATGAGCTGGGCATGCTGTTGCACTTAGTACATAAAGTACTGCGTGCAGATTGTCATCAATTGAATTGTCTGATCAAGTGTGCTGATCTGTCATGCAGAGGCCCAAGAGCTAGTAGCTTCCAGAAATGAGGTTCCTTTCCTAGAGGCAGTAAAGGCAGCTCTCCAACAGGCAATCCAATCCTACGCTCCCTACAGCCATTGCCCTTCAGGCCTAGCCATAGCTACAGCAGGAGCGGCGGTTTACAGCGGCCCTTACTTAGAGAGTGCAGCTTTCAACCCCAGCTTAGGGCCCTTACAGGCTGCTGTCATTGATGCTGTCACTGATGGAATTGCATACTACACAGAGGTGAGCGTGGTTGTCATGCCAATGCTGACAACACTTGAAGCAAGCTGGTCATCTTTGGTCACAATGGATGCAAGAGCAACTGTGTCTGATTCTAAACAGTGAACTTGGCCTGTAGACTTTAAAGCTCTGTTTACATTTGCAACATACAAGTGCAATGCAGAGTTGGCTGCAGGGTTTGAGCAGGATGCTGACGCAGGAGCTGTTGTGCATGATTTTCAGGTGCAAGAGGTTGTCTTGGTGGAGGTGAAAGATGCGCATGTTCAGCATGCAGCCAACGTGAGGATCATACTGGAACAGATTGCTCCCTCAGCGCTTCTGACGGTCTTGTTAGCAGAGCCATCATGATTGGATTCTGTTACTTATAAGTTAATTCACAGCACCAAGGCTTTACTGGCAACAACTATTCACCTGCTGGTTGACTGAGTGGTCACGAGGAATTTGCAGGACAAGGCATGTCCATGCAAATTCATATGTAACGCCTGAGTTCAGATTACTCTGCAATAGGTCAATCTGCAGATCTCGGTATGGCCGATAAGCAGTGGGGCGGGTTTGCAATACTCGCATCGCAAATTTACCTAACCCGTTCACTGTGAGTGTGTACACATCTGCAGTTACGTCTTGCTTACTGCTTTGCTTAAGTAGCTCGACCGTTGAGAGATCACCTGAGCGCTCTGCCGCACACCTGTCCGTGACGCTAACTGGTACCACAATCGAAAACAAAGCATTGCACAAAGTTTCTGGGGTTGCTGTTACTTACTGCCTGTCCCCTCCTGCGTAGCCAGGCACGGGACGTAGGTCCGAACGTTACGTTCCAGGCGTGCAAAAGGAGCTTGGGAGTGAAAGCGTTCCAACGGATGCTGTCACAGTAAGCCTCAACACCAGCACCCGTGTCCCTGGATTTACACGGCGTCTACTTACTTTGAGTCTATGTCAGGGTGTTTTCGCAGCTGCTGACGAACCTTGCAGTGCAGGCAATAGTTGACACCACTGCAAGAGCTCATGGAAAAGGTGCAATCATGATCACAACCAGTAATGATCACAACTCACAGACTGCAAAATCACCCCCTCAACAGCGGGTCCCACCCCACTTCTGTTTCCAAAGACAGGTAGCTAGCCCTAACAAGATCTCTCACAACAGTCAGATCCACCACCAGCCCAGTGGTCAGGTCCACCACCCGCCCGGTCAGCAAGAACCCAGCCCTAACATACGTCAGACGCACACTGCCACAGAGCCACAGCCAATGACTAACAACCCCACAAAAGGATGTCAGCCACCAGCCTCAGTGTACCAGCCACAGTCAGGCTATCCTGAGAATGATCAACCACCTACACATCACACTGCAGACAGCAGCCAGCGAGACAGTGCAGACCATCAATCAACCCCCCTGGATGACTCTGTGCTTCAGCCGCAATCAAGGTCTCCTCACTCTACACCAGCTGAAGGACAACTCCTCTCAGCCGAGGTCACCTCACATCTGCCTGCTTCACACTCAAGCAGCTCAGGCAGTCAGCTCTATGATGATCACATTGTGCTTGACAGCTCAGAAGCAGCTGCAAATCAGCAGGTACCAGAGGCAGCACCAGTCCAATTCTTACAGTTGAGGCGTCCTCAATGTTCACGCATCACAGCTCAGCTGGTACCTGAGAGGCTTGCTGTTCGTCCAACAAACCATGGTGGCAGCTGTCGGCACAGAGATCAAGCAGCCAAAGCTGACCAGATGGATGTTGATGCAACGCCAGGCAATGACCCTATCCCTCAGCGTCACAAAACAGCTGGTAAGCTTGGACCTGTTGAATATCATAACATGCACATCAGTGGCTGGGTCTCGGTGAAGACGCTTCAGAGCAGTTATTCCATGTTGGTAAATTATATCTGAACCAAAATCATATTAAAGCATGTGTGTGTACGTCTGCTTCTGTTGGCTTTGATGCCATGCATCTGCACAGTGTCTTTGACAGGTACATCCTTCAGCGCTTGGTCACCATTGTCTCCATGTAACTATTGATTTCAGTTCCCACACTCAGCAACTGCAGCAGCAATGATCTTACATGCTGCAGTGCTGGTAAGGAAAGCAACAACAGAGAAGGAAAAAGAGGTAATGCTGCTGGTGTGCAGGCAGTGCTGATGTTGATCTTGAAGCAGCACTCGGCAGATTAGCAGATGATCCAGTGGCTAATCTACATCAACTGCCACTGATCCAGTCTGCTCTTCAAGCCTCACATCATCACCGGCAGCAGCTGCAGTCTCTGGCACAGCAAATGGCACATGTCTTGCCTCGCTCGGTCGCTACAGACGGCCAAGGCATCATGCATCTGAAGCAAGCAGAACTGCAGCGCCTGTTTGACAGCAATGATCAGGATAGCCAGAGAGCAGCGCTGTCTGGAGAGGAAAGCAGGGTTGGTTTGGGAGTACTCATGATCGGGCTTTGGAGCCAGAGACTCAAGCAGAATCTAGCTGCACAGGGCGCTGCTGAAGTAGTTGACTCTGCTTCTCCTTCTTCAGCTACTGCTGTCAGCCAATCTTCTTCTTCTCCAATCTGTATGGCTTCCCAGTCAACTGCCAAGTCGTCACATGCGTCTGCTAACAGCGGCAGCCCTGCGGCGTCACATGAACAAGCAGCTGCTCAGGCAGCTTCTCAGGAAGCCCCACCACTGGCAGCTGGCTCTTGGGCTGATCACATGTCTGTGACAGCATCAGATGCTGAAGAAGAAGAAGAGGCAGCTTGCATACCGGATGACGTTAGCATGGTCTCGTCCATATTGGGGTGAAACCTCTTGTGACTCCTATTGATGTAACAAGGCTTGTCCCCAAGTCACATGACTGCTGGCATGCTGACTGCCATGATAGAGCCCCATACAGGCACAAAGCTAGGTCATCACGAACTGGAAAGCATTGTCCTTATTGTTTTCAGTATCATCATTATTACCATTATCAGTGTTATAATGTTATTGTCAATACTATCATGATTGATATCATTATATAGGCAGCTCTCAGGACTGTTTTTGAGTCTAGGGGGTGACTGTGATCATGCACAGGTGCCACAACCTGGTTGCAAACATATTCTGCCTGTTGTGTTGCCTGCCTGGTGCTTCCCTGTCAACCAGCACCAACGCAATGTGTCATGCTACATGTTGATCCAGCAACAACAGCAAATGCAGTGCATGTCTCTGGTACCAGGCAAAGAAATCCCTTTGCAGCTTCTGCAACCCTCATATTGGATGCTGTTGCTGTCTGCAGATGTACCAGTCAGGATGCAGCAGCAAGTGAAGAGGCGACCACAGAGCTGCGCAGCTACCAGCAAAGAGCTCTGGACCAAATTAAAAGTGGAGGGAACTACATTCTGGTTGCTCCAACAGGTGCGGGCCTCACATGCATACCGCAGAACCATGCAAAATAAGAAAAAGCAAAGAGTACACCTTTCGGCATCAATGTAATGAGAAATTAAGTGTTGTACTGGGCTACTCAGAGATTGCAGAAGCATGCAATGTAAACATGATGTTCTTGCCTGCTGTGAGCTGCATACGGCTGCCAATGCTTACAGAAACCTGTTCCAAAAGAGGCAGTTCTGTACAAAGAAGAAACAGTTGTGTAACCTGAAGAGCCACCTTGGCAACGCCACAGAAGGAGCTGCACTGAGCAGTGGTCTGATGCCACATAGGTAGCGGGAAAACCAGGATTGCTGTTGAGCTGGCAGGCCTGTTGTTGCAGAAGAAACCAGAGGCCAAAATTGTTTTCCTGGCCACCACAGTAGCACTAGCCCAACAACAAGCAGGTCCGCTGTTGCTCTTTTGCTCTGAGTGTAGAATGTGACTCTGATTTGCTGTGAGGTAATAAGAAGCAGGTAACAGCAGGTAACAGGTAGCAGGTAACAGCAGGTAACAGGTAGCAGGTAACAGCAGGTAACAGGTAACAGCAGGTAACAACAAGCAGGTAACAACAAGCAGGTAACAACAAGCAGCAGACATTGTGTTTGTACTATGCTGTGTTTTGGCATGTTTCGTCAACAGACAGCATGAAGCATATAGCCAACAATTTGCTTCAATGTTGTTGTATATGCCTTTTCGCTTGGCCGGAGAGTCTGCACAAAGCTTTTGCTCTGTCTGGTCTGAGCCAAAGCACAAGTGATACTAGTGTTGCTGATACTAGTGTTGCTGGGCTTGACTGCTTTGCTTGGGATCGGGTAAAGAATCAATGCCGATCAACTGTGGCACTTGCGTTATTGTCAGGCTTTGGACAGCTAGCAAGACTTGCATTGCCAAAGCTGCGGTCCCACTGCTGAGATGGCCCTTACACTGCCCTTACATCGCTGAGATAACCCTTACATTGCCCTTGCATTGCCCTTGCATTGCTGAGAAAGCCCTTCCTTGCATTGCATTCTGCAGAAGTGTTCAAGAGGGCAGACTGCATCATGCAGCAGTCCGCAAGAGTGGAGTGCTTTGTGAAGAGCTCATCCATGACTGCCAAGAGGTGGCGCATTGCCATTGCATTGGACAGCGTGCTGGTCATGACTGCCCAGCAGCTTCTCAATGTTCTAGCTGTCAAAGCAGCTCATCTGCAGCAGCTTGACCTTCTGGTGAGAGCCTGATTGCTGCTGCTGCTTTGCAGTGTATGACAGCAAGCACGCTGCAGTAGGAAAAACATGCTGCCCTATTCTGTGTCTTCAGCTGGTGACAGCGACAACATAGTGCTGTCATATCTGATGCACATGTGACTTCCCTATGCGCATATCATGTGATCTTCTGCTTGTATGGTACTCCGTTGTGCCATACCTGATGCAGAGGTAGTGTAACTTTGGTAAAGGCCTGTGACAGATAACAAGAACAGCATTCCAATTTCATGCACACAAAGTGTGTCTTGTGATCCATGCATGGCGCATCCAAATGGAGTGAGGAACATCTGCTACTACAGCTGCTGCTGCTACAGCTGCTGCTGCTGTGCTGTGCTGTGCTGTGCTGTGCTGTGCTGTGCTGTGCTGTGCTGTGCTGTGCTGCGCTGCGTTGTACCGCTCTGTCGCAAGCTGGCTGGTACCTTTCGGTCAAAAGCTGGCTGCAATTCTGCCCTTATACTGGTGAGTATTTCCCAGGATGAAATAAACGGCTTCCACAAAGGAATTTTTAACACATACCTCACAGCTCTGAAACCACGCTTGCATTGTGCAGGTGTTGGATGAGTGTCATCACTGCCTGAAGGACAGCCCATACAGCCACATCATGCAGCACTACTACAAGAAGCTGTCACCTGAGGAGCAGGCACACACTCAGGTACGCCCTATCACCTGTAACTACGCCCCGTTACCTGCATCACAGCATGTGTGAACCGCTACAACATGACCTCATACAATGGGCTACTCAGGACTGCACATACCTGACCCTAGGGGAGGGCACACACCAAATGTACAATACATGGATGATGAATAGGAAGAAGGGCTAGCTAGCTGAACATCAGCAGCAACATCATGAAACCGTGTACTATGCTCAGCAGGGCTTGAACCCCAAAGTCTGAAATTTGTGTGTGACAACTTGGCGTGCATCAGAGTCAGAGCTGTACACTTACTGCTCACTTAGGATGTGTTGGAGTGTGTAACTCTTGCTCCATAGCATGGACTTCAGAACAGTCATATAGTAAGAGTATGGCGTTCAGCCTTAAAGCATGGTGCAAGGACTAGCATGCTTACAGGTTGAGAATGCTTTCATGCAGCAGCAGTCCTGGCTGTAAGTCTTGATTAGTCCTATAGCAATCATCTTGTGATGCACAACATGTAGATCGCAGGCTTGCCAGAATGTTGCTGTTGAGTGCATGCTTTTGACAGCTAAAAGGGCTGCCTCGCTTAATTCAAACAATGTCAACCATGGATGACTTTTGAATCCTGATTTGTGTCATTCAGCTTCATCCTCTCTAGCTTCTGCCCTTGTTGCCTTCATTCAAAAAAGATGTCCATGCCTATCCCTCTTGCATACAAGTCTCCTTGCCTATTCCATTGCACCTATTGTGGGGAGCCTCACAGACTGCTGTCGACATCTTCAGTTCTTCGCAGGTTCTGGGATTGACAGCTTCACCGGGTGGGGATGTGGATGTGGTAAGCTTTTTCTACACGCAGATCTGTTGCATTTGGGTTTAGGCAAACATCAGCCAGTTCTGACTTAGCTGGCTTCAGAGGTCATGAGACTTTGATGCATGTATAGAATGCACTGATGCAATGTGAGGTGCAGTGCTGCATGCAACTCCTGCACATGTGTATCTGCCCAATGCTAATGGTTGTCATCTCTCTCAAAGACAATGCTTGTGACATTGCCTATGCCTCCTGCCCCATGGGCTTCCCCTTGCATGGGCGCACACAAAGGCAGTGACAAGATTGCCAACACAGACCATTTTGGCACTTTTCATCACTGCCAGCCTTCTCAGCTATCTAAATTGCCGTCCTCTCAGAGTCAGAACAAAATCAGCCAGAGAACAAAAGTATTTGCCGTCACAGTTCTATGCAAGCGATCAAAGACAGGCAACATTTCCTTTTTGAGTGCCCTTGTTCATTGGTCAGCACTTCCTGTTATTTGGCCAAAACTAACAACAACAGAAATTGAGGCTTTTTTTTGGACAGAACTCCCACCAGCTTGATTTCATCGCATGCCACATACCTCAGTGCTTTCAATCCAGGATACCTGATGGAATCACAACTGGGTGCACACCCCAGACTGTCAGCTATTGTTATCATTATTATCATTGTCACCATTGTTGTTGTTGTTATGATTCTTACGATTATTATTCAATAATAAAGTTATTGTTATTATTATTACTATTGTTATCATCATTATTATTGTTGAAAGCTTTATCATTGCAGGCTGGAGCTGTCAATGTGCAATGGCAGTTGAAGAGCAACATGTGCGCCCAGTTCATCAACATCAACCCTGAGGACGTGGAGGTGGCTCGCCTTGTTCCCAGAGCTACAGACCGAGTCATCAGGGTTGATCCTCGGCCAGAGGATGCAGACTTCAGCAGGAGGTTGGCTGGTGTTGTGCTGAGGCACGTTGAGGGGCTTGTGGTTCAGATGTCACAGGTGCTGCCAGGTATGCTGACTGCAAAATTGTGGCATGGTTGTTGGTTGAGACCTTGGCCGCAGGTTTCATGGAAAGGGCACAGCTGCAGCTTTGGTGTTGCGTATCTGAAGCAGGCAGTTAATAAGCCACACTCCCAAGACCTGCAGCTGTGATGAACCTGTCATGCGAACAGTGACCTGAGCTGCACACGCTATTACATGTGAAGCTGTTATGTGTGCTCCACAATGAGCTGTGAGCTCCCCTGCAGGTGTTGAGTTGCCCTTCCTGAAGGCAAGGGTTGACATGACTGCTGGCCGATGGTCTCCTGACCTGAAGGCATGGTTTAGAAGCCTGCTGGACCCTACGCACTGTTTCTCCCATACCCTCACAGTCTACTTCAAGCTGCTCAGAGACTGTAATGCTGCCATCCTGCTGACACAGAACCATGGTTTTGAGCTGGGTCTCAAATTTCTCGGACTAAGGTGTGCTGCAGCTAGTGAACAGATGCAAGACTGTGCAGTTGTTACTGCTCAAGGAGCAGTGGATGAGCCTAGAGATGTTGTCACAGCGCTGCTGTGGGACCTTTCAGAGAGTGTATGCGACCTACCCAGGGTTTGCATTGCGCTGAAAGCTATGCAGAGTTCTCTGTATGTGGGTTTCCCAAAGTTCAAGGCGCTACTCAAGGTGTTGCAAGACATGGTCAGCAACAAAGACACATTCCATGGGATTGTATTTGTCAGGCAGAGGCAGGGCGTGCATGCTGTGGCTGGCCTGCTACGAAACATGCCTGAGCTTGGCAAGACAGTGGCCTTTCACGTCTTCACTGGACACCCAGCCAAGACAAAAACACAGCTGGCACAAGAGGGTGCTGATGCTGAGACAGCAGGCATGCCAACTCGCAAACAACAAGAGGCCTTACAGCACTTCAGAGATGCAAGTGGGCGGGAAATTTTGGTGGCAACAGCTGCAGCTCAGGAAGGCCTAGACATTGTCAACTGTAGCTTTGTGGTCTGCTACAATGTGACAGAATGTGGGGTGCAACTGATGCAGTGGCGTGGGAGGACTCGCATGTTTGACTCACAAGTCTTCATGGTCATGGAGTCGGGCTCCTCAGACGAGATCCTCTTCAGTAAGGCTTGCTTGGAGGCAACGAATGACCGCCTTGCTCAGGTGCAGATAGCAAAAAGCCTTTAGGCTAGCTGCTGATGCAATCTACTGTGCAACAAGTAGTTGCTGAAAGCTTTTTTTTGTAAATTTGCTGCTTGAAGCGTATTGCAATCAAATGATGTGCATGCTACTCGATGTCTGCGTTGTACAATTCAACACTGCCTGGCAACGCCTGCTTTTAACCTGACGAGCAAGGTAGCTGCAGGAGCTGTGCTTGTTTGCAAATGAAAATTGTTGAGACAGTCCAGGTTGCTTGCTCATGTCTAGAAAGGGCCGGCTGTGATTCTATCTAATTCATTAAAATCATATGCAGAAAGTGTTTGACACTATTCTACTAGCCATGGCTTGAGGGAAGGCTCCCATGAGACCATGTCATCATCCCCTCCAAACCAGAGTTCTGCAGCAGCACGACTTTGCTTGTTGTGTGTGCCATGTCTAAGTGGTGATGCAATATATGCCGCTTGTACCAACTTGATGCCGTGCTGCAGCAGTGGCAACAGAAGCACTTACTGGCTTCTCGAACTCCATTTTCTGGGCTATCACTGCCATGAACAACATTTCTGCCAGTTTGAATGGCTAGGTCACCACGAATGGTGCCTGCTTCAGCCTCGAGGGGGTTGGTAGCACCAATCAGCTTTCGTGCCGACTTGACAACACCGTCGCCTTCCCATACCTGTGGATGGCACGTTGTTGCTGCCATTTGCATTGGCATGACCAGCTGAAGTCTCTCAACTTACCATGGCTATCACTGGGCCTGAAGTGATGTACTCGACGAGCTTAGGGAAAAACGGCTTTGAACTCAGATCTTTGTAATGCTCTTCTGCTAACTCTTTGCTGGGCACAAACATCTTAAGCGCTTTCAATGTAAAGCCCTTCCGTTCAAAGCGATGTATGATTTCCCCAACCAAAGCTCGTTGTACGCCGTCTGGTTTTATCATAACGTATGACGTCTCTGCTCTCACAGAGAACCCTGCCGACCGGCTTGTGGTAGCCCGAGCACAGCAGCATTTGGACTGTAGCAGTATTCGCTGACCAGCAAAACTGCTTTGCGTTGACCTGCAAGTTAACAGTGGTCTTCGCTGCAGGGCTGCGGTCGGCACTGCAGTAGATTTTGTGTGACCAGCGTAACAGACATTGCCGGCACGGCAAGAGATTGACGTTGCCATTGCGCAGCGGAATTGCCGAGATGCAAAGTCAAAGTTTGCACACGGTGCCGACATAGATTGGGTGCAAACTTGTATGCTAGGGTTTTGCTCTGCCCGTGAGCTTAGCACAGCACGCAGCTCATGCCAGCCAATTTGGTTGTCAGATAAACATTAGCATAAACTGTCTGCACGATAGCACATGCCATCACACAACCTTCTTTCCCTCAGGGCAGAGCTCCTTTCAAAGTCTAAAGCGCAGTCCCATAAAAGTATGTTTCAGCAGGAACTCGTGAACCGTGCTCTGAGGGCGCATATGCCATTACCGTGGGCCATTATGAGCGTTCAAGTTGTCATTGAGACAATTGTCCACAGACTGATCATTGATAGAATTGATGCAATCAAGTGTGTTGTAAATACAAAATGGCCTTGGACACAACCTGCTTGACTCCTCGATGATCCAGGCAAAATGTGTTTGGACTCAGCATGTGGTGCTGGCCCTGGAGTTGTGCAGCAACTGTCCAGCTGCCAATCACTGCAAGACCTGTCCCCATGGAGCACAAGCCAAGACTAGCTCACAAAGTCACCCCAGTCATCAACTGCTGGCTGTGTGGGATTGAGCTGTTCTGGCTGTTCTGCTGATGCAGTCTCCTGCAACTGCTTATCTGTCTGACCTTGCATGTCTTGAACCGACCCAGGTTCTGCATGGATTGACGCGTCATCCATGCCTGTTTCTTCCTGGTTTTGGCTGATGATGTAGTGGCTGCTGCATCATCTGCTGTAGATGACGATGCTTTGTCTGTTTCAGCTGAGTCATCAGTGTGTTTTCCAGAGCTGCCTGCAGCCGGAATTTTGCATTTCAGTGCATGCTGAGGTGCTCTAAGACATGCAAATGAATCTGTGTGTGCACCAGCTAGCTTTGCACAATGTTAACATGAGCCGTCATGTACTAATGGTGCTCAACATATTTGCCGCGACGCAGTGCATGTGACAAGCTCACAAAGGTCATGTACGAATGTTACAGTAAGTCAGAAGCGGCATTGTGCAAGCATGCAGCTTCTGTACAAGACAAGCATCGGAAACAAGCCACTAGTGAATCATATTCAGTCTCGCTGTAAAGCCACCTAGGTGACGTGCTAAATCACTGCATCACCTGGCATGCCCGACAGTCGAGCTAATGTGGGGCCTGGGCTCTTGGCAGGGGGCGGAGCAAGCAATGGAATCTGGCCTGATGTGGCTGTGGCAGCCTGGAAGTGAGGCAGCTGGGCACTGGTGCTGCCCAGACGTGGCAGTGGCTGATTGCCAGATGCAGGGGGTGACAGCTGTGTCTGCACAACGGGATGACTACTGTCATCATGACATTCTGACGACAAGGGCACATGTGTTGATGAGCTTCATAACTCATGGTCTGTTGCAGTGATGGCAGACCACAACACCACAGGCAGGTATAGCTTGCCATTAGCTGCATCCAAGATGCAATGACGCAGCATGTCCTAAAGTGCTTTTTCGTACGTGCTATAATCAATGAATGACTTCAGTACTCAGTGAGTACCTTTGCTAACTTGAGTGTGATTGTTTCTCCAGGCTTGAGGCTAAAACCAGACTGGCTTAAACTAGCTGAGGAGCCTGTTTCATCAGCTGTGCTCTCATACGTCTCCCTCATTTGCAACGCTTCTTTCTTTCGCCGTAGATACTGCGTGTGCTCATACAGAGCTGCATTGAAGTCAGATGCTTCTGTGCGCTCTCTGCATACAAGGCAGCGCTGTTGGCAGTAGGCAAGTCATTTTTTTGGTTTTTGGCGCGTCCTGATGGAGCATGAGAGCAGGGAGCCAAGCCTCAATCTGTACTTGTTCTGCTCAGTGCAGAAGCTGGCACACACCTGAAGCCAATGCCAATGAAGGCATGCCTTTTGGAGACAGGGTCCTCAATCCTGAGGGCAAAATACCTTGAGCTGTCAACAACAGGCTCCACAACCTGAAGGACAATCCTTTGCAGCTCCCAATGAAAACGTGCTAAGGCTAAAACCACATCATGCACTGCCAGCACCAAGTGCCTGGCTTCCAATTCTGCTGAGGACTGGATTGTAGACATACCGTAGTCAAGGGAGCATCTTGTGGCACAACACACTCAGCAAACAGTGCACCTGTGGTAGCAGACTTGTGATGTTGCCTGATGACAGGTAAAGGAGGTAAATGACAATTATAGACCGCTAGCTATGGGACCAATACCAAGACTAAGACACCTGTCTTGATGTCGTACATACGAACTGTACAGTCTTCGTCACACGTCACGATCCTGAGGCTGACTTCCTGTTTCAATAGAGCCAGAGATGCTGATCAGTCAGTGTTTCGGGAAGGTTTGCAGGCAGATTGGGACAACAGGCGATCTTCACCTGCAACCAGTGATCAACATCCCAAAACTCAGCTCTGTGTCCTATACTACTGGCGGGAGGAGGCCTGTATACGTAGCACTCTTTGCACTGAAAGGTGGTCAACTCGGCACGATACTCTCTGTCCGCTGCGTCCGTCATGCACTTCGACGGCAAAACACCCGCAGCTATCACAAGTAGACCGAATGGTGTTTGAGCAGTGTTCGTGACTGACACACCAAGTCTCTAATTTCAGGCTGTTTGACCTGCAATTACCAAAATAAGCACATGTTCAGTGTTTTTCGCCTTTGTTTCCAATCTCGATGTCGAAACTTCAGCTGGGGATTACTCTCTGATTGAGCCAGGAGGCTTGGCTCAAGTTGCTTGGGCACTTGAATGGCACTATGTCATTGCGCAGAGTAATTCGTACCACTAATGCATGTTTGCATTGCAGCAGCAAAAGGCATGGCAGGACTGCATTGACAAGGTGAAAACCAGACAGAGACATGGGGATGAACAAAAACAAAGCAACACCAATGTTGAATCGCCTGCAAACAATTGTCAACACATGCACAGAGCATCCTTCACATCATGGTCTCTTGGCTTGTATGCGCCGTCGTACAGACCATTGTTTTCAGACATCATGCACTTGTCCTGCACGCACACAGCATCTGCACAAATATAAGCAGCAAGTATTTATGGAGTGCAGGTGGCAAAGCTTCCTCTCACATCACCACTTGGCTATTGCTGTTGGTGAATCAATTCTTGAAGTATCGTCTTTGCTTCTTGCAAAATTACTTGATGTTTGCTGCACTTCATCAGTATTTGTTGCACTTCCATCTGAAGCAATAGCTGAAGCTGTAGGTCTTGTTGCTGTTGGGTGCTTGGGTGCTCCAAATGCAGCTTGAAGCTGGTCTACAGTCCAGGCATCTTTCACGTTGTATTTCCCGATGGCTTCTCGTCGAAGGGCGACCAAATGAGCAGCACTGCCTACTGCTTGACCCTGCACACACCACACAAGATCTCAGCAGGGACTTAGTTCAACTAAATTAGGGTGGCTAATGGACATTTCTCCGACAGGCTTGACATGACCGAGCAACAACAATGCTGGCACCCAAATGCCATGAAGTATACGGTAAGATGTAAGTGTCCACCTACAAGCAGTTCTGTCACATGCCACCTGCTTTGGATCGAGTCACAGCTTGAACATTTGAATCATATCTGTTTGCCAATGGCAAGCACGAGTGTGGTGCTGCTCTTATCCTGCACAAATATGCAGGTTGCATGCTGACCAGCCATCACACAGGTACAATTAAGTCTTTTCTCAGCATACAGGTGCACTTGACTGTTTTGTTGCAGCTGTGTTGCTGCAAGCTCATTTTCTTACGTGGGGATGTGATAAACAATGCAAACCTTTGCTGGATGTACAAGCCACGTGTAGATGACAAGGCTGAAGTGTCCCACCAAGTCATGCGCCAAGGAACGTATATAAGTTCCTTTGCTGCATGCAATGTAAAAGCGGATTTTTTGGGGATCTTCCGCATCTCTGGTAAGGTCAAACCGGGACACCCGGACAGATCGGGCAGCGCGCTCTACGACTATGCCCTCCCTAGCGCTCTCATAAAGCCGCTTGCCCTTGACTCTCAGGGCAGAAAACATTGGAGGAATCTGCTGCAGATCACCAAGGAACTTTGTTTGTGCTTCTTGTTGAAGTTGCTCCAGGGTCAGATGATCCCATGGCAGAGTTTCTGTGATGTCACCATCAGCATCATAAGAGTTTGTAGCCTCTCCAAGCTTCATGGCACCTGCAAATGCTCAATGCATGAAGAAGAAATTTTTTGAGGGCTTCTGGTGTTGCCATACGATGCAAAGCATCACAGCTGAGCTGATGCATAGATGGAGAGAGCAAGTTTCAAAGCCACACAACAGATTACAGACTGACATCATGTACAGCTGTCACAAATGTTGTATTTTGCAAGCTATTATTGCAGAACTGGATGCCTTGGCTGCAACATGTGCCGTTTAGCTCTAAGCACATCTGCACAGTATGGACTTAGTGAACATCTGTTCAAGCCCACACCAAAGTGTGAGGATGCACTGAAATCATGATACAGTGTACTCTTACCAGAATATTCTTTGTGCATGGCTTGGAAACTGTCAATGCTCTTGGTGGCTTTGCCAGTGCAGATGATCAACAGCCCAGTTGCCATGGGGTCCAGGGTCCCTGCGTGCCCAATCTGCAGCACCATAATGGTGAGTTACAAGACAGAGATCACACTGGCATGCAGCCTGCCATCCAAGACCGGTGATGAGCAGACGTACACTTGGTTGTTGACTCAGTCTTTGCCAGGTACAGCAATGATTCAAGCAATGGTTTGACCAGCAGCACTTGTTGACACTATGTTGACTGAAACACTGTGATAACTTGAAACACTGTGCTAAATTGAATATGGTAAACAGAGTGCACAATGCTGGTAAGTTTATGCAGGCAGCTGGGAGCTGTACGGAGTTCTGCAGAGCTGGCTTGCCTTCTTGACCTTCAACATACCCTTGAGCTTGCCACACACATCAAAGGATGTCCAAGTCTTTGGTTTGTCCACCAGCAATGCCGCACAATCCCATATGTCAGGCTTATGAGACCGTGATCCCGGTGCTACCAGCTGTGGCACAGGCAGTATCTTAGACTTTCTGCAAGTAAAAAGGCGGTCGCACAATACAAGCAGTAAATATAAGCTGGCGCACAGAACAGATCACAGCAGTGACACACCGTGCTTGCAGCTTGGGAGTTGTGGACTCGACTGCAACAATAGGCTGCTGGAGTTGCTGTTCCTGTTCAGGAGACTCTGTGGACAGGGTCGCTGTGCTGTCAGCTGCGGTGTCTGCAACCACGAGCCCAATACATTGCCGTTTTGCTGGTCTAGCAAACTCCATATGGTGCAGAAGCCTTGGTCGAAAGCAGCGCTGCCGCCTGGAGCTTGAGTAGTGCAAGACAGAAGCTCTGGTGCTGCGTGCTTGATGACGGAGACCGAGGATGCAGCCTGTCCAAGTCTGTCGTACTACTGTCTGCATGCTGTCAGAAGAGGCACTGCATGTTCGAGCGCCGGACAACAGTACCGCTTGTTGTCACAACCTGGAGGTCCAGACAAACAGCGTCATTCGGTTGTCTCCAAGCCTTGCTTGACGGCCATCTGCCTTGCCGTGAGCCTCAAGACTGCTTGCGCCGAGGGGATGCGTGTCTTTCCCGAGAGAGAGAGAGAGATTACCTAGCCAGCAACTCTGATCACATATAGAAGACAAATGTCAAATCGGGAAGACATCAACTTTAAGACGTAAATAGCATAAACTTTTTTTTGTGGTATGTTTATGCTGAGGAATTGTATAATTTCTGCAGGAGTTGTATGAAATACAGGGAAATCTGTATGAATTCCGCAAGAGCAGCAGCAGTCAATAGTCAGCTGCTGCTAGTGTTGTTAGCAGACGTATCAACACACTCAGGAGCATATGCATGCTCCTGAGACTGCGCAGTCTCATCAACAGTCCCAGGAGCAGTCTTTGCAAAAGCCAGGAGAAAGATCCAAGAGATATGGAGCAGGAAGTCTGAGCAGAATACCCGAGAGAGACTCAGCATAATCCCCAACAGAAACCTCAACAGACTCTCGGTAATCAACCCAACATACCCAGCAGACCCTCAGTAGAAGCCCCATGAGAGTCAGAGCAGAAGTCTCAGCACGTTGCCCAGAGAGACTCATCAGAATCGCCAGCAGAATCCCCAGCACAGTCTCAGTAGGAAAACCAATTGACCCATCAACATGTTGCAAAACTACCAGCAGTCTCATCAACATTCCCATCAGCGTTTCTGCAACAGTCCCAGCAGCGATATATTATATGTTGTATGTCAATCTGTGCAACACTCTGACATTGCTCTCATAGCAGTCAGAGCAACAGTCTGTGCAGCAGTCAGATCAACAGACCCGTCAGCATTCCCAGCAGCAGTCTCAGTAGCAGTCAGAGCAGCGGTCTGTGCAGAAATTTCAGCAGCAGTCCATCATCACTCTGCATAGAATTCTCAGCAGCAGTCTCAGCAGCAATCTCAACAGCAGTTCCCATCAAAGTCTTTGCATCAGTCTGTGCAAAGTCCACTCATCAGTCTCAGCAGCAGTCTCAACAGCAGTGCTTTCCAAGTCCCTGCAGCAGTCCGTGTAGCAGTGTTTGCAGGAGTCCCTGCCAAGTCACCCCAGCAGTCTCTGTAAATCTATCATCAGCAGTCTCAGCAGCAGTCTCAACAGCAGTCAGAGCATCAGTCTGTGCAGGAACATCTATCTATCTAACATTAGATATCTGAGCAAGTACGTGTTACATATTTACTTACTAAGGTTTATAACTAATTAGGCTGGGCTTCAACAGTTGTACATGGTCTCACCTCGACAGCGCCCCTGTCAAGAGGCATGGGCTGCCCAACGGATTGCAAGTTGCTATAGAGCCCAAAGACAGACCTGGTTTGAGCCCGAAGTCAGACCTGGTTTGACAGAAATATAATGTTACAAGACGATCAAAAGGTGTCGAAGGAAGGAGATGTATGCTGTAAAAAATCCTTTTTCAATCGAGTTGACTATTTTTAAGCTGACCGAGCACGACTGCACGCTCGCGACGGTAATCGTCTTGCTCAAGACTTCCGGGTATTTTGAACACATCTGGGTCAAGTTGATTCTCCATTGCTTTTGGTCTGTCACGCGCATGCGAAGGGAACGGCATCACAGAATCTTTGCCCTACATTATTGTGGTATTGCAGCAAGCAGTGGTCGGCAGCCGCTTCTGCCGCCTGTCGCTCGGGGTGTTGCATCTGCGTCAAACCGTGTAGTATAGTGCCGTTGAATCTGCGAGGACCACAGCCAAGCTTGGCACACTATACGCTGCGGGTCAGAGAAGGATGCAGCTCGATTCAGCCCTAGATACCCAAATCCCTGCTACGTCAGACCGAGACGCAACATCCCAGACTTCCATGCCTCCAGCTGCAAAGTCCCCTGCAGACAAATCTCACATTCAGGCTCTTCACAAACAGCTACAGTCTGCTCTGGAGGAAATAGGCATGCTTAGGCAGAGAGCTCTTGCAGAAATCCAGTCTCAAGCAAGCCTTTCTGGACTCGATACTCAACCTGGCACATCAGGTATGTGCATTGGTTTCTGAAGGCAGAGCAAGTCCACACCTTTCTCATGGGCAGCCTGCCAAGCAGTTATGGGGACAAACAGGTGACCATGTGTGGAGGCCTGCTTGGGATGGCTTTCGAAGAGGGTTTGTGTTAGCCTATGCTGTGCGCGCTGGGCTCGGAACCATGACACGTGCGCTGGCTCTAGCCAGAGCAGGACAGTATAAGGACATGCGTGGTTGGAGGCTAATATCTGAAAGTGGCTTGCATTATAGGTACGCAAAGAGTCCCTTGTGTGAGTCGTTCCAGGCTCAGTGACTCCCTTGTAGCTATCTTCAGCGACGTGCTGACTTTCTTCACGTACCGGCAGTGCATACACAATGTGATGTCTCAACATTGCCTCACATGCAAAGCCTGTCCCTTGTCAAGACTGTGCTGTGTCAATCGTGCATGAGGGCAGCTAATTAAAGCATGCTTGTTTAATGTCTGTAGCAGTACACTGGCTTTATGGTCTACGCACTGCCAAAGGTGTGCAGCCTTGCTACTTGACTCAACACACAGAGATTTGACTGCAGAGAGGATGCTGTGCGATTGGGTCTGTTCATTGGTGGCTTTACCGGCAGCTACCACCTCATCTCAGGAGCTCTCAAAAAGTGGCAAGGCAGCCTGCCACCAGCACAGAACTGCATGGCAGCTGGCACAGCAGCAGGTGCTGTTACTGATCCTCCTGGATCGTACTGCTTTCTGCCATGCAGTAACATGCATGTGTGCAGAGTCGACCAGAGCGCCAGCAGGTCAAGTGTGCATGCTGCAATGGCTTTAGACATCATACATACGCATGATGTCAACTGCAGCCATTTCTGCAACACTTGCATGTGCCGCACAATTGTCCCTCTAGCAGAAGTGCCATCACCTAGGGCAGTACATAGGCAACCACACACTTGCTCTGTTTGCACGTGTTGTGGCTTGTCTGACCAAATCTGCCAAAAAGCTGACAGACTGCCTGGCAGTGACTCATAGGGCTGACCCTCATGTTCCTGAGCAAGGAGCGGCGGCGTACTCTTGCACTGTACATGCTGGCACGCATAGCTCAGTGCTTGTACAACAGCCTGAAGCAACAGGGGCTGTTTCACTTCTGGGGCAGTGACTGGGCCTATGGAGATGCCCTTCTGTTTGCTCTGTCGTCTGCTCAGGTACACACTCAGTCTGCTTTTTGCCTGAAGCATATTACCAGTCATGCCCAAGCTAAATACCTGGCATATGATGTGTTATGGCACACAGGGTGCCAACACAATGTGGGAGCTTGCTGTCATGATTTTAGTTCTATTGCCAAAACAAGGGCATGCTATGCCAGCATATGTTTGTTGAATTTTCATGTTGATCTGCAGTGCTTGGTGACCAAGCTTCTGCTGGCTACTTATGATTACCGGCCTGATCTGCGTGTCTGCAGTTGCCATATCGGATAAAGTATATCCACACTGCGCGTAGACACCTTCATGTGCGGGCCAGGAGATATACATTAAGCTATATCCACACTGTGCTTTGTAACCTTCATGTGTGGGCCAGGAGGTATACATACATTCCTTATAACACTTTGAGTGCTGGCTATCCAGGTCATGTATGCGTACGTGATGAGGCCAGAGACACTGCCCAAGTCTTACTGGAAGTTCATTGTCAAGAGTGGCCCCATAGAGACACCCGCCCTGGAAGCTGTGCGCCGCAGCATCCGGAAGCTTCCGATAGACCTGCACTCCTTCAACGCTTTCATCAAGAAGCGTGGCGGCACAGCTTTCCTCACCACAGCCTTCCCTGCACAGGTCAGCGCTGCTATCATCATTGCACAGCAGCAGCTCTTTGGGCCTCAGAAATGTCCCTTTGGTTCTAAGAAAACACCTATTTCTTACTGCATTATAAAGATGAGAATTGCCTGGGGACTAGTGTTAATGATGCAAAGAGGGAGAGGGTTCACAATGTTCACCTGGGCAGCCCGGTATAATACTTGGCTTCTCGTCAAATTGACGCCGAAAGGCGTAGTCTTTTCTTTTTTGAGTCATTTTCTATTCTTCACACTGCACAGGTTTACTGCAGTGCAGCTGGCCCTGGGGCTGACATGTGTTGTGGTGTGCAGATCACAGATGCAATGTTGCACCCCCAGACCGCATCAGCTTTGGTGCACAGTGTGAAGGTACCCTGGGCCACCTTCCGCAAGACCTTCCCCCTCTACATGTCCATCTCCTTAGTGCCCTACGTGGTCAGTCCTCACAGACCATCCTCTGTCTCTCTTCTTTGGCTTTCTTGTATGGTCCAGTATGCAAGATGCATCTTGCATACTGATGCTTGCATGCTGATGAGTTCAAAACATCATCTGTATGCTGTGTGTAAACTGTTTGTGCTTTGTATCATGTCTTTTCTCGCGTACAGCAAAGTGTCCTTCCTGCTGTGTGCTGTTGTTCTGCATGCTAAGCCCTCTGACTGATTCTTGTGGCTGGGTTGATCACAGCTAGCATTGCAAGCAGGCTCAGAACATCCGTGTTTGCACCCGCCACATCCTGGAGTAGATTATTTTCAATCTCCTTAGTATAGAACTGCCTGATACTAGTTTGCACTCATTTTTGAGATGCAAAGTTTTTGCATAATGGTGCTTTTGAAAACAGACATGATGTTGCTGTTTCTTATAGAGCTACGTGCCTGAAGGCACTGCCAGGTCCAGTGCAAGGCTTGATGCGACAGCCTTTTTCCTTGACACAATGTGTTGCTCTTGATGCAGGTGCTGAATCTAAAGCGTGCTTTGAGGAACCCAGTGGGGACTGCAGGTCACGCAGTGGGGAGCGCTGTGAGGAGCACTACCTTCCTGGCGGCCTTTGTGGGCATCTACTCCGCAGCCATATCCCTGCACCGCAAGCTCTTCTCCTGGGACCACAAGCTGCTCTACTACGTTGCAGGTTGTGCCCCCTTGCCCTGCTCCTGGCCCCCCTCTTGTGTTGGGACTTGCATCATGTTTCAGGCTCCAGCAATCGGCGCTTCATGAAATGCTGCTCTGAAATGCTGCTCTGTATGAAGCAGGTCCTGTTGCAGAGGTCAGACTGCACCATCCAGTACAACTATACAAAGAAGGCACTGGCACGGCAGATCACCCCCTGTTTGATGTGCTCAAAAATGTTTGAGTGCACAAACAATTTGCCTCAGCAGCTTTTGCTTGCACAACAAGCCTCATGGTAACGAAAGCTTTTCAGCAAGTGTTGTGACCATGCTCTGCAGTGACAAATCTGCTTGTATAGTGAAAGGGGTAGTTTTCAGACGGGGACAATCTGGGATGCATATTGAAAGGGATAATTAGTGAGAGGGGGTTGATCTGAAATGCTGCAGGTCTGGCAGCGTCAGGGTCTATCCTGATAGAGAAGAAGAGCCGGCGCAGTGAGCTGGCGCTGTACGTGATGCCCCGGGCGGTGGATGCCTTTGTGCTGGCCCTCACCAAGAAGCGGTGGCCCTCCGTCAAGTTTGGGGAGGTCATCCTCTTCTCCCTCTGCATGGGAGGCCTCATGTACTACAGGTCAGCTGTCATATAGCATGCCTCACCTTTTTGCTTTGAATATTGCTGGGTGTTGTCTGCTAGTCTGATAATAGAACGCTGTACTCTCAACACCTGAGCATCATCATGCTCTTCTTCTCATGCCTGGGCACCCTGCCAAACCCCAGACAAAGCTTCAAACAGTTCTGCAGATGGTAGCGCATCAGCAAGCTGTCGTTTTTTGTTATTGAGCAACTGGTCCCACATTCAAGTTCACATTTGAATTTGCACATGAACGTGTAGCTCAGATAGCCGTACAGCTGTATACTGTAACTTTGACATTGAAGTTGGCGTTGGTGTCTTTGTCCCACTCCACATCACCATGTAGCCCCAAGCTTCTCAAACAAACATGTATCGCACTATGGCCTGCAGTCTTTTTGAACTGTCCATGCAGACTTGGCAGTAGTGTGCAGGCGCAACACCTCTCCTGTAGGTTCTAAGCACTGCATTGGCAGGCAAAGCCACACCTGGTATGTGCTTGAGCCCTCAGGTCAAATTACTCATGTGTCCTGTTATGCGTTTGCCCAATGAGGCAGTGCATTGCTGTGCAGGCAACATGAGCCAGAGACCATGGCACCACTGCTCAACACCCTCATCAGCCGGATTGTCTTTGGAGAGACCAAGAAGCGGCGGCCTGACCTGCCCCGCCCTGCCTCCATCACCTTCTCAGAAGGGGACTTCCCCTGGGGCAGTTCGCACCAGTACGAAGACTACTCCACACAGCCCTCTTCTCAGGGCAACAGCCCCAGTAGGGCCCTTGCTTCACTTGGCAGCAGCCCTGAGAAGGGGACCATGGAGCAGCCCCAGGCAGATTTGTCAGCTCTGGGGGGGAGCCCTAGTGCTCAGCAGCAGGTTCCAGGCAGGGGCAGTTTGGTGCAGCCCCACCAGTCAAGTCATAATGCAGGTGGGAACAGCCATGAGGGAGCTGTGACCTCTCACAGTGATGAGAGCCCCAGTAGTGGGAAACAGCCCCTCCAGGCGGGATATGGCCCTGATGTGGAATCTGAAGGCCAGACAAGCACAGCGCTGCATAGCTTGCATGCACAGGAAGAGTCACAGGATCGTGGCGCTGATCAGAGTAGTTTCAGCCAAATTCAGGTTGACATAGCTCATGAAAGCCTCAGCATGACGCCTACAAGTGCTGCCCAGCAGGATGCCAATGAACAGGCTGATGCTCATGAACAGGCTGGTGAAAGAAGTCACAGTGGTGTTCACAGTGTTGAAAAGCAATCAGAAGCAGAAAGTCATGAAACCAGCAATAGCGTTGTTGATGCTGCTGTCCCAGAAGGCCCCAACAGGGATGATTTGGTCAATCTTGTACAAGGGACTGAGCAGTTCATTGGCATGTTGCAAGCCAGGGATTTATCCTAATTTGTGTAAATCATGCTGGCATGATAGGTTTTCCCAGGTGTTGTTTCTGAGTTCTATTCTATTGTTTCTGCTTCCGTGTGCATACAAGGAGTGAAAGTAAGCGCTGGTAGAGGCCTCCATGGAGTGCACTAATGCGCAAGTGTGCAAGTGTGTATAATCAAACTGGTTCTGATGGCAGCAATGTCTGCATTTGGTTACTGAATCAAGCTACTCTGGAGCACATACAATGTCATGGTGTGAGTGATGTGGTCCCGAGCTTAATTAAACCCTGCACGATGGATATTATGAACTTTACAATGTAAAGTGCACACCCCCACCACCCCGACAACAAAATACTAGGGAGAGGGCAGGCAAGTGTTTACAGGGCTCTGGGAGGTAGCCCTCGGTATACGCCCTGTTGTAAGCGTGACAGCAGGAAGGGAAGCACCTTGAGCTTTGCCCGTTCACACTCTTTTCGACAACGGGATTTAACCGGATCGTATCCAGTACCCGACACAGATCCCCTGCAGCTGAGTGTGGAAGCATGGTCGAGGTACCGAACGCTCTTGTCACTTCACTGCTGTGTCGATCTGGACTTTGGGTCAGCAGCTCACGGTAACTTATGGTGCGCAGGTTGGAGTGTGGCAGGCTGTGCTTGGGTACACTCTAGCCAGCTCGTGTGGACTGCTTTGGTGCATCGAAGGGGTCGTCAACAATGCGCTACACGGGGATACATACTCTGGCTTGTTGCGTAACCCCAAAGTCGGAACCAGGTTGGAGATAACGTGTACCTCTCCCACACAAGTGCTTTGAGTGAGTCATAATGGCATTATCAAATAGCCATCCGACATGCTTGTGGCGCTGCTGCTTGCAGTGCTTGGGATGATCCAGAATTTGTGGAAGCAGTACTTCGCTTAGTGTTGAGCCGCCTAGTTGACTCCCAGCTGGGCATTTTTGCAATGCTCAACTTTGCAATCAGCATCTATGCGGTTGGAGCTTTGACTACTAAGGTAGTCACCACCTCTATCTCTGTCTCACTGCTCTAGCCAGCTTGCACAACAGATGCTTGCATACATGCTGCAAAGCAAACTATGCATGGCATGTGCACTCTATGCACAGGCCTAGATGCTTTTCTGCTGCCTACAGACAATCTTTCTTGGCAAGCTGACAAAGCTGGAGTCCTGTCACATGCGTGAGCGCCTGCTCAAGTTTCTGGCCTTCAAGGTTGTTATGGTAGTTGCTGTTTGGAGTGCAGCTCTGGAGGACTCGCCCTTCTGGCTACCAATGTGAGCATGCATGAGCATGAACTGCCGCACTCCAGCCTGCCCTGAGACAAGCACTGCACTGTATGTTACATGAGCTGAAAGATGGTTAGGACTGCACAGTAGTGCTAATGTTTGCATAGTCAGCCTTGCAGGGCCACTTGCAGGCACAGCTGTTCTCAAATGCATAATGACATTTCTCAAGACCACGCTTAGTGTTCCTTCTTACATACATTTGTCGCAGGATCTCTTACCTGGCATACATCAAGGTGTTTGTGGGGCTAGCAAGAGACAGGCTCAACGGCCTTTTGGCCTCTCCATCAGCTACATCCCTCGCCCATGTCAGGGCTCTCGCCCTTTTGGCGTGGATTGTCACAGACAATGCCACCTGGGTCATGCTACACTTTGCTGCCTTTCCGGGGTCAGACCTCACATACAGGCTGCTGTGGCTGTTTGATGCTGTGGTGATCACTGTGGAAGCTCTACAGACAGCAACCATCTATGGTCAGTTGCCTCTTCAGCTTTCCAATGCTGGCATTGTTCAACAAGTCAGTTGAGCACTTCAGCATATCTGCTAGCTGCACAAAGCAGTTGTCATCTCTTGCTTGGTCTGCTTTTGGCTTCTTTATGCTGCACAACATGCAACTCCTTGATTCTTGTGGACAGCTTTTGGTCAAATCACCTGGTTGTAGTCATGTCATTGACAAACGTGTGTTTTACCTTGGTCAAATTTTGAAATGTAGCAAGCTGAGCATTAAGTTGGTGAATGCATGATGCAGGCATTCAGATGTATGACAGGTGGGGAGTGCAGCGGGCTCAAGTAAAGGAGGGGGTCCCTGCCCACCCCTGGGAGGCCAAGGGCGGCCTTCTCTATCACATTGACCTTGGCTTGGATCTTGTCATAAGGGTATGCTGTCCACTTTTGCACTACAAGAATTCTTGCTGTAAGTTTAGTTGGTCAACAGTCATGCTTCTCTATGTTAGTCTTTGGGTTGTCACCCAAGCTAGTGTGGTGCAGTTCAAACCGAACGGTTTACTGAACATGGTTGTTGTGCTGTCCAACTTGCTGGAAGCCATGTACACTCATGAATGGCTTTGCCACTCCAGCGCTGGTCTCTGACAAGAGGACATGTAATGCTGACATCCTGTGTGTCCTGTGCAGGCGTTGTCTGTGGCGCATGTGTTTCATGTCTGGTGGCTGCATGGCCTGACGTATAAGCCCATGGATGCTGTGCTCTTCCTGGACATCCGATCCCTTGTCTTTGCAATCCATGGCAAGATCAGGTACATCTGCCTGTTCAGCCTTCCATTTCCATTCCATTCCTCTTCTGCTCTTTGCCTGGTGTACAGAGGGTGTGGTAACACAGAGAGTTGCCCTGCTTGCATGCATTAATTTTGTCTGGTATGCATCCCTCTTAGCTGTCTAAGGCTCATGGCTGCTGATTGGTCTCACAGAAACCGCAGGATCTTCTGTTCACTGTATCTATTGATTTGGACATAACAGGCTAGACTCTGTTGGCCACAAAGGCAAGCGCCTGTCATAGTATTGCAAATCATGCCTGACAGGGCTTTGGTGGAATGCTGACTTGTGTCTGTTTACCACAGGACGTATGCCCACTACTGCAAAGCCACCTACAATTTACAGCACAATTTCCCCAGTGTTGTGCCCTCACAGCTGCAGTCAGCAGAAGAGGAGTGCGCCATCTGCAAGGAGCACATGAAGGTATCTTTCTGGCACATGTGTCCACATAATTCCTGCCCACTGATTGAACAGCATCGTACTGCCTCGTCTGGTTTTCATGTTTGTCCTCCTTTAGCAGCGGGTGCCTATGCTGCAAGCGATACTGCATGTACTTTGTAGCATCTAGAGATACACCATTAGGCATTCCACATTTCACGTGGCATGATACCAAACTGTCATTAATGTCAAGCATCTGCTAGGGAGGTGCATGGCCAGCGATGCTTCTCCACAAAGGCTTGTTCTGGGCACAATGGCAAAATTGAATGTAACTACACAGGACATCATGTCAATCCATTAGACTCATGTAACTGATAAATAACATGGGGTTTTGCGAGACCTTCCAGAGGCTTCTCACACTCGTGCTCTGTTTTGAGCTGTAGACATGAGATGTGTGTGGTGCTGCCATGCAGACAGCAAAGGTGCTGCCATGTGGGCACATCTACCATCTGGGCTGCCTGCGAGACTGGCTGCAGCAGAGCGGCACTGACAACTTCACCTGTCCCATTTGCCGCACCCCTCTCTTTGTCAAGAAGCAATCACTGCCAGGTCAGCCAGGGCCATTAACAATGTTGTGAAGTCTGTCTGGCACACTCTGCCTGAGTCTGCATTGTTATTCTGCAAAAAATGTGCTGCTCTGAGCACAAGTTGACTCTGCCTTAAGTCTGCACTTCCTTGAATGCGTGCTGGTTTCATCACTCTTGTCTTTAAAGCTCTCAGGCAGCAAATCTGTTGTGAACCACGTGTACCAGCAGGAATGCCTATACTATGCAGCTCTTGCTATTGCCTGATCGTCCCTCTTTATGTGCAAAGTTGCTGCCATGCTGACAGCAGTCTACATGTCCATGTAGGCATCAGTCAAGGTAGATTGCAAAGACTCACCAGGTGGTTAACCAGCTTCTGGAGGCCAGCCCCCTACACATACCTAGATCAGTCATCAGCTGCTGTTGCAGACAACCACCCTCAACAGCCTGTCACCTCAGCGTTTCATGTCACAGAGGAGTCTGCAGTGGATCTTCACCACTTCCAGCCTGACAGCACTGCTGTTGCTCACAGTCACATGCACCCTGACCTTCACCATGGTCATGTTACAGCATCTGAGCTGAATGACAGACTTGCGGCTGACGAATGGCATGGCCATCGCAACCAGGGAGCTTTGGCGTACAACAGGGTAGTATCTTCTGAAGAGCAGCAGCAAGCGCAAGGGCAACAAGATGTAGGTCAGAGTAGCAGCACACAGGAAGCAGCAACAGATGTGAACAGAAGAAGAGGACCCAGTACTTCCAGGTGGCAGTCGGGAAGGCGCCGAAAAGGAAGGCAGCCAAAAAGCACCTCTGGTACTGAGGGATATCTGAGGAATGAAAGGCAACAGAAGAGGAATCAGGCAAGTCAAAATGATGTTCTGAGCAATGTCAAGGCTGTGGTCCCATACCTGAGTGATGAGGTGATTTTGGCTGAGCTGAACTGTACATTGGATGTCAATCAGGCTGTAGAGAACTTGCTGAGTAGGATGTAGCTTTTGAGTGCAGATGTAGCTGATTAGTGCACTGTATGAGAATCTCAGACGCGATGCCTCTGCCCTGCCTGCCTGGCTGGAGAGGTGTTGCATCTGATGAGTGCCAACCAGCGCTGTCTTGTAGAATGTCAGCAGCACACGTTTTTGGAAGTTTTGTTGGATGTTCAAATTTTGCATACTTGCATTCAGTGTTCGGCATTTGGCATGTGTTCAACTTTCTGGAGTTCAGTCGTTTACAAACTGATAAGTCACCCAGCTCAAACAACATTGGTGCAATAGTGTGTGCCCATATATGGTATGCAAAAGTCAGGGTGACTGCCAGTTAGTGTTGCTTCGGCGGCAGACATTTGGTAATATAGTGTATACTACAAACTGACACTGACGATTCCAGTCATGCTGCATGATTCGCTTTCAACAGCCAGTATAATGCACAAGGGAGCACCTAGTTCCAACAATCATTGTATTGTCTCTCAAAGCCATTGCCTCACCGGTTTATTAAGCAGAATGTATTGGCACGTTGCTGTTCAAGACGCCTATTTACCTTTGTCATATCAAGGCTACATCAGAGACTGATCAGTACTACCGGTAGTCAGTTTAACCAACACCTTGCAATTTCCAACACCAACCCAACACCTTGCAATTTCCAACACCATATACAGGGGCGATACAGATTTCCAACACAAATAAAATAGTGATCAAAAATTATCTTAACCTATCTACAGGCAATGTTTGGTCAGGTCCATCATCAGTTATTGTCACCGAAAAACTTCGTCACTTTACAGCTCAGACTGTAAGTAAAAAACAGGGCAGGGTAGTGTGACAAGCTGTAAATGGATGCCGACACTGCAGAAAGGTGCAGTGAGCTGCTAACAATCCAGAACAGTTGCAAAGTGTTGAGAATCAGCACTATGCATCACAAGCCTCCATTGGTCTTTGCTTTTCCTGCTGTCTGAGCTGCTGTCAGACCTTTCAGCCCACTGGCTTTGTTGTCGTGCTAACTTCACATCACAAAGCTCACTCATATGGCGTATATAAAATTGTGCACGTCCCTGCACACGTTGCCTTGTTGAGTTTGTGACCAGCTGTGGCAGCAAAGCCTGAAGTTCATTTTCAATGTGTGCCTGATTGGCACCAACACTCCAAGTCACAACTATCTTTTGGTAAAAGTAGTGGTCTGCAAGGAACTCTACTTCATGTTGAGTGCAAGCATTCAGCTTTTTGGCAATAGGCGTGGAGTGGTTGGGACCATAGACTGGAGCTTCACTGGCTTTGCGATGGATGAGAGCATCAAGCCTGTCATCCCAGCCTTGTCTTTTGGAAAATGCTAGCGCTGCCTCAATATCATTGCGTGCCTCTGCAAGCACTCTGAGGCGTGCCTGTGGACCTTGTCCAGGCTGCAGATACTGGTGCATGTGTTTGGCGACAAGCCCTACAGCGTCAGCTAGCTCCTCAGCTTGCTCTGCTTGGCGTGCGGCTTTGGCTGCTAAGCTATTTGACTGAGTGATCAGCTGCTTTTGCCTGGTGAGGCCTGCCATGTGCTCAATGTAGTATGCACAGCGTGCTGATAGCTGCTCTGCATCTACTGGAGACAGACACGGGACTAGCTTTTCCAGTTTGTGCCTGAGCACCTCTGCATTCTCAGCTGGCTTTCGCGCAGCATGCACCTTGAGGTATAGATAGTCATCCATGAGCAACTGCTTCTGCAGGTGTGTGCTGGCACTCTTGATAGCTTTGAGGGCATGTCTGCTTTGGCGCCTTGAGTGTGAAGGCAAGTCCTCAAGGGCTTCATGCATACCAGCATGCGGCTACGGCTTGTACGACCTCAGGTTCATCAAGGAGCTTTGCTGTAATTCCAGCTGTCAAGGATGATTGCCTGCAAGATCAAAGATTCGTTGAGCAAGAGTGTGCTCCACCATAACACAGTTCACTTTCTTCCAGCGTCACACCTGATCAGCACCTATTGACGACAACGTGGAAACAACGAAATGCTATTCTTGCTCAAAGGCAAAATCTTTCGCTGAAGTCATGCATGCATTTACGCTGCATACGACGAAGTCTGCTCTGTGAGATAGAGACACACTTGCTGCAAGAAGTGGCGCTAGTACGACTTTAAGCGACCCCTCAACGCGATACAGAAACAATGCGACCAACGCCAATGATCATGTCAAGTCAGAGTCTGTGATGTGATTGACATGGCTTACAGCGCTGCCGCGTCATGTTGGAGAAAGCACGCTGGGAGTCGCAACGACGCTCATAGCTTCTGAGCGACCTCAACGGCAAGTTGAGTCATTGCTTCTCATTTTCATTTCATTTTATAACTTACAGTCTGGGGTGTGGAGCCAGTAGTGACTCATCAGACATCCTGGCTTGAAAGCACAGGTGTATGTGGTGTGCAACAAAACCAAGCTGGTGGGAGTTCTGTTCGAA
>JAABUK010002091.1_pt1 | contig 36638 bp, 50 predicted proteins | sample 5559141 | NCBI WGS metagenome assembly JAABUK01 (sample SAMN10711869, study PRJNA513367) | rock metagenome | isolation source: Antarctica rocks | place: Antarctica: Victoria Land, Pudding Butte nord | collected 2016-01-03
TGTGAGAGAGAGTGTGAGTGTGAGTGTGCGTGTGAGTGTGAGTGTGAGTGTGAGTGTGAGTGTGAGTGTGAGTGTGAGTGTGAGTGTGAGTGTGAGTGTGAGTGTGAGTGGGAGTGTGAGTGTGAGTGTGAGTGTGAGTGTGAGTGGGAGTGTCAGTGTCAGTGTCAGTGTCAGTGTCAGTGTCAGTGTCAGTCTGAGTGTCAGTGTGAGTGTCAGTGTGAGGTTGAGTGTGAGTGGGAGTGTGAGTGTGAGTGTGAGTGTGAGTGTGAGTGTGAGTGTGAGTGTGAGTGTGAGTGTGAGTGTGAGTGGGAGTGCCGCCACAAAGCAGCAGTTGGCTATGTTCCAAGTGATGCAGGTCAGGTCTAGCTGCGCAGAAGTAAGGACATACGTCCACATTGTCAAGCGAGTGCTGTACAGTGCTCTGCTTGTAGCTGCAATGAAGACACAAATATCACAAAGATGATTGTGGGCGGTGGCAATGCAGGTCTTCCACCTGGCTCGCTACAGATGAATGACTACCTGATGCAAGGAACCCTGCCTGTGGCTAAGGTAGCTATGCTGATCTTGTGTGACTTTCAGAGAGATTGCCTGTTCCTGCATGCTCATGAAGACAAAGGGCAAACACAGAAGAAAATGCATATCTTTTGGCAGTTGAATGACTGAACAGTTCCTCCTGGAACACCTTGTCATCAATCTAGCGTTTTGTGCCAACAATGCGGGCCTTGTACAGCACATGTAGCTCTGAGATTACCATGCTGTGCGGCAACTATATTCAAACTTCATCATGCATTCTATAGGCATATATATACTGACTTACATGTTGGCTTTGCTCTGTTTATTGCCTGCTGTCTACATTGAGGCGACATGCATGCATATGACACAACACGAGTGGTCTTTCATATGCCAGCAGCTTCATTTGCTGTGACGCGATGCTTACACACACTGCTCTGTGGGTTTGTCTGCAGTACGAGGCACAGATTGATGCCATTGTTGAACAAGCGCAACATGTTGGGAGGCCAGACGAAGGGCTCTGGTGCTGTACTATATAGTGTCCCTGGTTGTGCTGGGCTCAAGCACATGCACAAGAAGACAGGACCATTCACTGCATATGACGCAGCTGTTGAATTATGCTGCTGATAGTGATACTTCCTGTATGAAGTCCAAGCTAAGCCATACGCAGTGTTGCACATTGTGATTGGCTGTGCTTCCAGAATGCTTCTGGATCCAGACCAACAGAAAAGGTGTGGTGCTATGTGATACTTTACACACAGGCTTGAGGTGTCTACCTTTGCCTAGCTTGGACTAGTCATTGAAGATTGCAATAACTTGCTTGTCCTGTTGTTTTAGCACCATCTCCCTTTATTGATATCATTGCACCATTGAAATGGCACAAGTCAGGGCACAGGTCACTGACTGTTTTGACTGACCCTTTTTACAGCATCATTAGAGGTCAGCACTTTTCGTTATTTGGCCCAAAGTACCAACAACGGGACATTAGGCTTTTTTTCGGACAAAACTCCCACCAGTTTGATTAGTCGCACACCATATACACCTGTGCTTTCACTCCAGGATGTCTGGTGGGTCACAATTGGCTCCACACCCCAGACTGTAAGTTGGGGAAAATGACTGGCTTGATAATAGGGAACGGGTTAAAGCAACAGCGAGGGGGTACAGCATTGGGCACTGGGCATGGGCTGCTTCTGTTCCGAACAGCCTGTTTGTTCGCACTCTGTAGGACGGTCACTTCTTGGTTTCATTAGACCTGACATTGCTGATGGGTCAGACTGCTGCAGACCAGCTACGGCAGATCATTGTTCCCGACTTGATGCAACTTGTGGGAGATGTCAAGGTTCAGCGTGTGTCTGTTGAGGCCGTTTTGGCTTACCTTCGGCGGCAGCAGCTGCTCTTTGACGAGCAGTTGCTGCGCGACATGTTTACTGAAGCAGACTTCAAGCATGAGGGGAGCTTAGCAACTGGGCCTTTGACTGGAGCACTACAAGGAAGGTATAGGCGGTAAATTGCACTCAGCTTCGCCTCTGCAGCAAGGCTCAAGGTGTACTTAAGTTTGCCTCATTCGACAGATTTCCAAAACGGAAGCACGGGCAGGCTGACTGGCTTGCTTTGGTATCTGTGATCTTGAGAAGACCTCTGAAGGAGTTGCAAGACTTGTTAGCGCCTGCGCCAAGCAAGAGGTACGGACCAGGTCAGCACAGGGCAGACTACAACACCGAACTCCCATTGAACCTCTGTCATGCAAGTTCAAACAAGAACATATTCATCACGGAATTGCTTCAGCACCTTCAGCAGACGCTAAGTATTTCGCTCAATCTTGTCTTTCAACCTGAGAGTGCTTGCGCTGGGCGTGCAGTGTCAGATTTGCAGTTTCCAAGAGCATAGACGCCAGCATGGCAGCCAGAGGCCAGCCTGTGAGCATTTTGAAATCTGTACAGCGCAACTCTGCGTTTGTCAAGAAAGCTCCTTCTGGAGAATGGCAAACGCTGATCAGAGCCACATCACAGCTGCAGTCTCACAGAACAGGTACAGCGGCTGCAGTCCAATGTCTTTACCAAATTGCTGCCTAACATATGCTTGCATCACTGTGCTGCTGCATGAATGTCTTGTAGCTCCCTGAGTCAACAGCATCAACTTGTTGTAGATTCGTCAGCATGTGGTGTATGTCAGACGTTCTCATTGCATGTCGTCTGCACATCAGCAAATGGCATGTCCTGTGTCATCATTGGTGTGAAATACCCCAGACATAGCCTCATGTGCTTGCTTGCATGCATAGCAAATGTGCCAGTTTGTCAAGCAGCTTTTGTGTTTTATAGGTAACCTTGCTACAATCACTGGCAGGGCCATGTCAGCAGATCCTGCACAGCCATCAGCAACCACAGCTGGGGCAAGCACTGCTGTCAGTGCAAGCCCGCCTGCTACAGCTGTGGCACAGGACCAGCTAGCTGAGGATATGGAAGCCACTGCCATGAGCATAGATACCCCCAGCTATGCACGGTCCTTAGGTATGGGACAGCCAGGGTCCTCAACAGGGTTTGCTGGAGGCATCTTCCATCCGTCACAAGACCTGGCGCAGTCCATGAGTATTGATGGAGCTCAGGCCATGCAGGTTGGGGATGGGGCCGCACCCCTCAATCCAGGTGGGTCTGAGGAATGGTGAACAAAAAGGAAGGAAAAAGAAAAGTTTATGCTTTTCAGCCATCATAAAGGGAGCCTCCAGAGGCGGCAGCCCAGAGCATGTGAGGAGTGGTGTAGTTGCTTGACAGAACACAACAGAGGCATGAGGAAGCACAGCCTGATATCAATGCAGCTTGTCCTAGGACTCGACAACCCTGTTGCTCATGTTCATGCACGTGGTTGTTCATTTGTTCATTCACTCCTTCATTTGTTTGTTAATTTGATCCTTCACCAAGCAGAGGAATGTTTATATGGTCTGTTGTTGAGCAGTGAAAAGCTTGAAGGGTCCTTCTCAGGGCAGAAGTGTGGCTGAATGCAAGAGCCAGTGCACTGTCTTGCGTTTTATCCAAATCAAATGTCACTTTCCTTACAACATCTGTTGGTCCGCACCTTCCTATACACCACAGCTTGGCGACCAGAGTGTGCTTCATAGAGACTTGGAGTCTCATGTGACATGAGCTGTGTAGTGTGGCTCTGCAGGGTCAGAAAGGGCAGGGCTCATGTCCATGACTCAGCCAGGTCACATGCAGGCTGCTCCATCACTCATGATGACTACGTCTGGCCTGAAATCTCTGGATGAGATTCATGAGGAACAGCAGATCAATGAGGACCTCAGGTGGGACATCTGTTGGGTTGTATGCATATCAAATTCTGCACCAAATGTAACATGTTGTGGCTTTTGTGAGTGCGTTGCATCTGTTCAGGCAGTCAAGCACCAAGTGAAAGCCATGTTGTCACGCTCACAGATATGATATTGATGCATCCAAGCAGTGCTGCGTCTTCTGCAAAGCGCTGTCATGTGAGCTGTGCATTCGCTCACGTGCACAGCAGGATGTGTTATCAGGCTCAGCTTATCGACTGCAAGGTGTTTTGTTACAGAACCAGTGTGTCGTACATGTAAGGAGCCCTGCAGATTCACCGACAATGGGTACTGACAATGGGTAGTGACAATAGGTACTGACTATGCCGCATGTGTCACTCTGTGAACCTTCAGTACAGCTGTGACTGGCATGCATTTTGGGCATAAAGTGATACAAATTATGAGCTTCAGCACAATTTAGAAGTGCTTCTGCAGGCAGGGCTGCTCGTCTTTTGCCAGCCGTCAGCAGTATCAGAGCTTTGTTGGGGGCCTTACAACCATGTCTGAAATGGCAACAGACGCTGCAAACAGTTTGCATGCTAAAAGGAGGCCATTTCTGAGGAGAAAGCAAAAACAGGCTTTGTAGTGGTCTGCACAAAAGAGTCATGTGATCAAATGTAGAGTCCTTTGTGTCTCAACACACGACTGTATTTAATAGCTGCTAATCAGTATTTGCTTGCTATCACCATAGAGGCTGTGAGCAAAGACTACCATCATTAAATCTGGTTGCATGGTGGAATGTACCAATGCGAGTTCTCTTCAAGGGCATTCAATTACAATACAAAAGTGAGGTCTGTGTACATATGCATTGCAAGATGCTGAACAGCCCAAAACATGATGACTGGGGCAAAATAAACAGTCAGACTTTGAACACTGTGAGCAACAATCATGATAAGATGCTGTGACATTGCCAGATTCTGAAACAGCTGCGTGCTTGTTTGCATTCTATAGCAATTGATCTCTAGGGGCTCATACGTTGCTGACTTTGTGTTGCTTGACTATGCAATGTTACCTCTGACAGTGTGATTGCAAGCCTAAGAGTTGGCCTTATCCTTTACATTTTCATAAGCCTCCTGGATAGAGTTTGTCATTCGGCCGGCACCTTCTTTTGCTTTCTGCTGCAAGCTCTTCTCCCCTTCCTCTGTTGCCTTCTCTGCCTCTGCATCTGAATCTGCATTGTGCAAAATCAACTGAGATTATCTATCACCATATTCTGCTGCGAGATGACATATCAGGGCTCAAAGCATCAGCACTGCAATGACCACATTCAGGACAGCAGACATGATAGTGATGACATGCAACAGCAGTAATGTTCTGACAGCTTGCAGGGAAGCACCAGAGCATGTCAACGCTTCGTGCAATGACACATACGAGACTACTTGATGGGAGTCTGCCGGTGATCTTACTTTTAGCGTTGCTTGAGACTGATCCCACGGCCTCCTTCAGCTGATCTTTGGCAGACTTTGGATCCTCGTCAGTTGCCTCTTCTCCCCCCTGTGCTTTTCTGGCTTCGTTCCAGACCTTCACAAAGTCCATGTTGCCTTCTTTCATCATCTGACCAGATATCTTTGCGCCTGCATCGAATCGGCCTTGCGCCAAGACCTCTTGAGAGATGTAAGTCATCTGTGTCACATACCCCTTGGCCATCATTGCAACAGAAATCTGCAGCAATCGGCAGCATTATGGCAGAAGGGAATGTATGCATTGCAAAACGATGGGATACTGCTGGCTAGCTTCTTACGGCGACAACTACATCTGACTTCTCTCGGTCTATTAGGTTGAGTGTGATGGCCACTATTGTCTTGGTGAAACCAAGATCTACGAGATCAGCTGTCAACGTAGCTGCACCCTCCGCACTATCTGCAAGACGATTGAGCATCTCACTCAACAGGCAGTGGTACCAGCAGGAGCCACAGTGCTGTGCAAACTCCCTGACAGAGTTTGTGAGCACAAAATCATTCGCGCCTGATTGCACAGCCTGTATGGCGCCCTGCGCTCCAGCGAAGGCGATACCGTGGGGCAGTGCAAGTGTGGAAGCTGCAGTCATACGAGCGTTCACAAGCGGACCCATGCGCAATCCATTCTTGAACAGATCTATCAGGATGCTGGTTGTGGACATGCTGATGGGGAAAGGGTTACTGGAGATCTTTGACGCTACAAGCAGCGACAAATCTTCAAGCCACCGTGAGCGGACTGTACAAGCAGTTGACTAGTCTACGGTCGCAGGTTCTCTGTGGCGCTGCAGGGGATTGCAGAGCTGAGGTCAGTCCCAGGGATCAACATGTCAAGATGTGTCAGAAATCTAGTATTCCAGTTGCATGACTCAGGATGCCGGCTGATGAATCAGTGCTGCTGCTCAACTTGTTGCCAATTCCTGAACTGATGTTGCAGGTATCACAGCATTCTGGTGTGTGACATAATACATGCATTGCAGGTCATGGCCATTGTGAATACTAAAGCACTGCATCAAGAGTCAGCTGTACTGAAATATTTAGGATTAAGATTGTTATTGAATCTTTAAATTAAATTAAACTTCATTGATTTAAATGGAATAAATATTGTTATTAAACATTTAAGATTAATCAGTGGCACAACAGCAGGAAAATGTCAAGGAAAGCTTGCCTGGCTTTCTGTTGCTGTGGTGTCCCTTCAGAGGTGGAAAGATGTAGGCAGCAAACAGAAAAAGCAGGACCGTGTTCTGACCGTGATGTTGCCCGAAATCGTGATGAACATCTTACCCGACGATGTCTGGTGCAAGATCCTGTCGCTTTCTGTATCAAAGCCCGGTCTACACGCCTCTACTGACCAGTTCGAACTGTTGGCTGAACAATCGAGGCTGCTGGAACTGCGCTTGGTGTGCAAGGGTTTCGACAACATCTGCACTGCTGAACACAGCCTGTTGCTCAAGGCGTGCATACCGGGCAGCGTTTACAACCGTCCTCACCTGCTTCACAGCATGCAAATCTACTTAAGGCGGCACAGTTCTCAATTTGAACAATTCTTAGGCTTCTGCAGCAGCGCCTGCGCGGTTGAAGCTTTGGATGCGTTGTCTTGCCGCAAGCTGAAAATGGCACTACTTTGTGACACCTCTCAGGCTGTATTGAGCCGCTTGTCCTGTTTCTCTTCACTCACAGCTTGCACAATATGCCTGCCTGACAGATCAGTAAATGTGCCTCCACCAATCTTGGACCTGGCAGCTCTGAAAGGGCTGTCTGACCTTCGGGAACTGAGTCTGCACAGGAGAGAGAGGAGACTCCCTCTGCAAGTATATTTGTCAGATTTGAAGCGCCCAAACAACTCATCAGCTTGTCAATTACCAACAGCATTGTTGTCACCACACCCACTTGTGGCGTCATGACTGCTTTGCGCAAGGTTCATATGGCTAATTCTGTTATGCGAGATTCTATCTTTTTGGAGAGTCTGCAGACTTTGAAATGGGCAGACTGCAAGGTTTATGGAGTTCCACCCGCTGGCGTCCAATGCATGAGCATCACTCACTATATGAAGCTAATTGAATGTCCCAAGACGACTTTGAAGAACCTTGTTGAACTATCATTCACAACAGACACAAGCAGTTGGTCTGATCTGAGCTGGCTTTTGCAACTCACAAGTTTGCGCAGTCTGCAGCTTACAGTATAGTCAGAGCTAGAGGTCACAGAAGACCTCAGCTTGCTGCTCAATCTCACTGAGATCAGCGTTGAGACGAATTGTGTAGGCCAACCTGTAGACCCTTTGCCGTGACATTGCAGGTGAATTGGGCACTGATGCGTAAGCTGTGCAACATCACTTTTGGTTATGGGATATACCACTTTGGGCCTGAGATCACCAGCATTGCTACTTTGTGGCATGTTGTGCGTATGTCAGTAGTGTGCATGATTCCAGCAAACTACAGCACTGTGCGGCACTTTGTGCGATTAAAGAATACTCTTGCTAAGGAGCGCCCAGCGGTTCATGTATTGATTGATAGCTACACGTTGTCGGCTAGAATGATGTAGTATGTAGGGTTTTGTTTCTGATTTAAGCTGGTCAGCAGGATCAGGCGCCGCTACTGGTTCCAGATGCATACAATTTTTGGTTCAACCAGCTCATCATGTGTAATGTCTTGCAATGCCATCTCATGCACCACCAGTTACTGATCCAGGCACGCTGTTCCTCAATCACGATGGCAAAGTGAGCATAGCCCATACATCTTGTAGTATCAGCAAAGTCTTGGGGGCTTTTGCCAAGCCCTGACAATGAATGAGGCTGCTGCTTGATGTAGGTGCACACGCCTGCACATGCCCCCACCAGTTCAACAGCGTAAAAAGTAGGCTGTTCCCTGCCCTGAGTTTCCCCTCCAGAAGCTACTGGGCTAGAGTTGCAAGAGGCACATTTCAATGGTTGCCTAGAGAGCAAAGGCAGCAGGAACAACAAGACCTGCTGACTCTGGGAGGCACACTTGCACAGGCGTGATTGAAGTGCTATGAACAGCTGGCATAACAATAATGGTCACTAGACACCTGTGGGAAGATCAACTCTTGACAGGTGTAGTTGCAGTGATGCATCAGTTTGGGTCTATTTTGCTATGCAGCACTGATCAGTAGGCAGTGCGTTTTGTCAGTGGCTTTTCAATCAGTGGTGAGCTATCCACCCAGGTGCAACAACAGGGGTGTAAGATTGCTACAGGCCTGTCATGCAGCATAGCACTGTTCAGTGCAAATGCAGTTTGTCAATAGCAGCATTCCGCTGTGCTGGAGCAGGTATCTGGGCATTGTGGGCATATTTCCAAACCACATCTACATATATGATAGGCGTAGTTAATTGCAGCTATAGCTACAAGCCTGCTGTTAGACAACCTGATATGCAACTGCTCACTGCAGATACTGCTCTTTGTCTCAAGCTTGCAAGGCATCATTTAAGCAGCTTCAAGGCACCAGACTTCATTTCAAAGAAAGTCTCTAGCTGACTGTTGCTCTGCCAACATGCACTGAGCGTGAAATGCATGCACAACTTTCTAAGCAGACAATGCTGCAGGTGTTGCAATCTCACTCTTGTCTGAAAACCAGCAAAGTGTCACAGTGACAAATGGCTCAAAGTAGCAGCCTTGTTTCAGCTCAGTCTCGAGTTCTCAGGACTGACTTTCTCAACCAAGCTCTGCGGATTCTGTGTGGCACTCCTGCTTATCGCCGGTGATTGCGTCGATCTACCCCTGATCAGAGATGGGGGCTCAACAGCAGACCCACCCCTGCTTAGGACTAACCCTGACTGGCCATCATTATTTGATGGTGTTCTAAACAAGTTTGCCAGAAAGGCTGACTCTAAGGACTTGCCCAATGAGGGCTCCCTCAAGGGCTGTTTGGAAGTGCCCTCTGGAGAAGGATCAAAGCCCACTTTCTGCTGCTTGGCTCCCCCAAACAGAAGAACACTCTTCCTTCTGCCTCGTTTTGCCTTCTTGTTAGCAGCCTGCTCCTTCTCTTGGTATGTACGCACCTGTACATCACGCACGCTCATGGGTGTTTGCACATCTCAAAGGAAGTCATGAAACGGCACCATGAAGGGACCGAGTTTTGCCACATTTTGACACCTCCCTGACACAAAATACGATTGCTCGCAATTACACTGAGGCTGACCACAGCATGACGGCTAACTGTGCATTAGCTACAAAGATGATGGCAATGCAACACACAAGCCTCCAAACATGGCCATTACACATGGCCTTCAGCTGTCTACAGCTGCAAGAGGCTTCACACACCAGCATGCACTGCTACCAACACCACTCCAATGATCTGTCCAGGATGTCCATCACCATCCACCCAAAACACACGTGCCTCAGCAAGAACAACCGAGCAGACTTGTCAGAACCAAATGCAATGCATACCTTGGTTCTGAGCCGCTTCAGGAAGCGGTCAAGCAGCATCTTCTTGTGCAGGATCTCAAACAGGGTGTTGTCCAGAAACAGACCCTCCCGCCCGGCACTCTCCACAAACTGGTCAATGATGACGGCGATGACCAGGTTGAGCATGATGAAGTTGACGCCGAAAATGAAGGAGATGCAGTAGATGGCTGAGATGATGGCTTTCCCGCCAGCGTCACATGCAACGTTGAAGATGGGGCACCCCTGGGAGCTCTGCAGGGGGTCACATGGGTCAGCATGTGAAACCTTGAGTGTCTATTTCAAGCCTGTGTCAAGGAGGATGTTGCATACAGACGCTCATCAACATCAGATTGGTATTTGAGGGCAGCATCATGTCATGCTGGGCCTTGCTATGGCATGCTGTGCCATGCTATGCTATGCTATGCTATGCTATGCTATGCTATGCTATGCTATGCTATGCTATGCTATGCTATGCTATGCTATGCTATGCTATGCTATGCCATGCAGCATCCACCCCATGCCTGCTGCTGACAAGAAGCATTGTTCTCAAAGAAATCTCCAGTAAACGCCAAGCATGAATGTGGAGGAGCTATGCCATGTATTGCCATGCTGAGCTTGGTCATGACAGCACAGCACAAAACAAAGTCAACCATATTGGTACAACGATCATCCAGATATTTGGTACAAAATCAACCAACAAACGAATGAATGGATGAATGAATGTGAGAATAAACGAACTAATGACTATCTGATGAATGAACGGATGGACCAATGAATGCAGGAATGTCAAGTTGAAAGCAGGAATGACAAGATGAATTGATCATATATACCTGGAGGATTTGGTCCCAAGAGTCACTGGTGGACAATCGGAAGAGCGTCAGCATGGAGGAGCCAAATGACAAGAAATTGGCATGTGGGTCCTGCTGACTCAGCTCATTGTCCTGGGTCCCAAACAGGTTCATCCCCAGAATGGCGTAGACAAAGAACATGAGGAACAGCAGGCTGCCCACATTGAAGACAGCTGGCAGGGAGCTCAGCAAGGTGTTGAACAGGGTTCTCAGACCCCTGCAAATAGTAATAATAATAACAGTAATAATAACAACAATAATAATGATGATGATAATAATGATGATAATAATGAATTTGCTTTCCAGCTCATGATGAGCTAGGTACGTGCGGGACTACATACTATAAACCCCTGCAAAACAAACATACAATGTCACTTGTGTGCAACAGTATATGTTTCCATAAGTGTTTGACATTTTGCTCTCAGGCAAGCTTTCTGAAGCAGTTGCTTCTCTGGCCCCTGCAGAACTGGCATCTGGCTTGTACTGAGCACCATGCCTCAGAGCATCCTCTCCTCCTTTCCTTGCTTCTGGTTCAGCCAAAAACCCAACAGATTTTACAGTGCATGCATAGTTGCCTATTGCACACTTTGGCAAGCCCATCAAGTCTCATCCTGAAGAGTTGCTCTGCACTCATGCCAGCAGGTCTAATCTGTTCTTTGCTATTCTAGCATTTGCAACTGCAGAGTATTCAACGTATGGGGTCATACTAATTGCAAAGCGCCTGCTGACATGATGTACAAGAGCAGTTGTTGGACAAGCAAGAACAGTAGAGGTGGACTCTGTGTATGGGCTCATTTGGCATGCTGATGCTTATCGGACACATGAAAACAGCAGAAGTAGCACTCTATGTATGATCTCGCTTGGGATACTGTTCAACTTGTGCAAGACGCAAGAGCTCTGCATACAGCTGCACTTTGCATGCTGTCAGACACAAGCAAACAGCAAGGAGTCTGCCTAGGCCTCACTTGACTTGCTGTCAAACATATGCAAACAGCAAGGATTTGACACACACTCACAGACCCGTGACTACTCATGAACCTTGGCAAAAGCCTGACAAAATCAACTCTGTGTAGGGCCTTACTTGACTTGCTGCAGCACCTTGAGCAGTCGCACCACTCTGAAGATCCGGAAGGCCGAAGACAGGCTGCTGACCTTGCTGGATGTCACAAAGATGTCGACCAAAGCTAAGATCACAATCACCAGATCCAGCTTGTTCCTGCATAAACAAGATTTGCTCTATCATCTGTGCCTGGCACGTCTTGCCAGACATACTCACAACCCATGTTGGTCAAACGCATGAGCAGAGTTGCCACCTGTTTCAATACAGGATCTTTTCGGGGAGGGAAGGGCAGGGGAGGGGAGCGAAGGGAAGGGAAGGGAAGGGAAGGGAGGGGAAGGGAAGGGAAGGCAAAGGAAGGGAAGGGAAGGGAAGGGGAGGGAAGGTCAGGTCTCACCAGTTGTCCTTGATGTACTTCCAGGGTCCAAACGCTGTGTTCTTCAGCACTGCCTCTGCCAGATACACAGCTGTGAAGAAGATGTTGATGTCTGACAAGACATTAGTGTAGGTCACACCTTGGCCCCTGCACAACATGGGGATCAAGCTTGCCCCTGGCACTTGCAAAATACCCTTGGGGATCTGTTTCCGTTTATCAAGACACAATTTTGAGTGTTTGTGAGCATTTTCATGCATCCAAATGGCTATTACATTGTACAATCTCACGCAATTGGGTTCATTTCAGCAGAACCACCCACAAGCAACTGTTGCGCTGGTATCCGTAAGAATTTCAAGCAGATGATTCACGCAATTTGAGTATCACTGCTGTGAAGGTGTGGTTTGCACCTCTTCGGTGCATTCACGACTGTCAGTGGTAGAGATGTAGCAAGCAGCAGTACGCAAATCCAGTATGCATGTAGCATACTTATAGGTCATGCACCAAGCATACATGATACAGCATTTAAAGCATGCTCGTACTACTGAAGCATACATCACACCTGTAGCTGCTGCATACATTGTACAGCATGCATAGCATGTGCATGCCTTGAAAGCATGCATCATACCTGTAAGTCATGCATACAGCATGCAGCATTCAGTATGCAGAGCATGCATCACACTTGTAGGTCAAGCATACAGCACACATCACTCAGCATGCATAGCGTGTACACACTTTCAAAGCACACATCATACCTGTGGCTGGTGCATACAGTATTCAGCATGCATAACATGCTCAAACATTGCACAGCATGCATAGCGTGCTCAAACATTCAAATCATGCGTCATACCTGTAGGTGGCGCAAATGGCAACCATGTTGAGGATGATCATGCACAGGATGGCGGGGTCAAACCACCGATGAGTCACGACGTCAAAGCACACACTGCAGACAGACACACCTCCCTGTCAGCACATGGGCACTACATGTGAAATGTAGTCCGTGCAAGCAACGAAGCGCTTTTGAATGGGTCCAGCAACAGAAAGCAATGCTGTTGAGCAATCCAACATTGGATGTGTTTGGCAAAAGTTTTGAATACCTGCGGATGCGGTTCACAGGGTCAAGGCTACCATCCTTCTGGCCCTGCCTGGTGGTGCCCTTCAGCCTCAGCACATCTAGCCACTTCTTTTGCTCATCTGTCAGCTGCAGCAGCAAAGCAGCTGTGAGCAGGACAAACCAATCTCATTGTTATCAAAGACTCCTAAAAGGCAACAACAGGCTGCAAATGCAAAAATGTATTTTAGTTGCTCCCCTCTGAATGCATCACAAACAAACAACCAAAATGAGGCTTCTTGTAACCCAAAGCAAGAGTAAGAATGCAGCAAGACACATTGTTATACTGTTTGTGCAAATCAAGCCGACACATCACAGCCTTTGAGTTTGCAGCATCACACTTCTTTTGCTCCCGCGATGCGGTCATAGAAACCACAACAAAGCTCCTTTCATGCCAACACAGCAGGGGAGCAAATGCGGTTCAGCAGAACACAGCTTACAGGCTGTCCACGCCAATGCACAAGACAGATCAAAAGCTCAGGTGCTCAGCAGCACAGCATGCTCATTAACGTTTGCCTTTCTCGAGTCAGGTGCAAAGCACGCTGCATGCTCAGCACAGGATGCTCAGAACAGCAAAAAAGAGCCAATGCCCCCTCATGGGGTGGGGCCTTTGCCTCAGCAGGATTTGTAATCTACGCTGACAACCATCGGGATATATTTTGTACAATAGGCCTATCAAGACCAAATCAAATCATGCTCAGCACAGCATGCTCAGCACAGCGTGCATACCAGTGCTCCGCTACCCATTTGCTCAATGAGGCGGCAGTAGTTATCAATGATGGCTCCTTGGAGCAGGTTCACCCAGAACAGCCCTAAGAAGAAGCAGACTGCCACGATGTACAGCCCTGCCCAGGGGTTGTGCCACAGCTGCGGCTGCTTATCAATGCCTGCATCACATGCAAAGCAGTAAGGCACAGCCAACAAAGGAGGTCAGTAACCAACAGGGCACTGTGTTGATGCCAGAACAGCCCTGACTGGAAGAAGACTGCATCCATGTACAGCTCTGCCCTCTGAGCAGCCTGGTACGATACTTGGGTTCTCATTAAATTGATGCCGAAATGCATAGTCTGTTTTTGTCTTTTGCCCTTCTTTCCTACAGCCCTGCCCAGGGCCATAGTTTGCAACACAAACAATGGTGGCGCAGTAGAAAGGCTCACTGCTAAGAGCAGCCAGTTGACATCAGGTCACCAACATGTGCACAGAGGTGTTACCCCTGCAGAAGCTCCTTGGACCCCCCTGTAGGGCCCCTCTGCAGGCAGCGTTACACGAGCACGACTTGCTTCAGCTGGCTGATCTAAAGCTGAAAAAAAAGCTGGAAAAAAGCTGGAAAAAGTGAGACAGGACAAAAGTGCAGGCTCGACAGCATATAGCCAGAGCGCAGAGCATGTTGGATCTCTCAAAGGCTTTTGATCATGCCAGGCGGTTTACACTGTTATACAGGTTTCTAATCCCTGTGACTCAGCATCAGCACAGCAAGTTGTAATACCTGTAGCATCCATGAGGAAGTATGCGCAGTCATCCATGTAGTTATCCATCACTGCCACCTCCACCACTGACAGCAGGGCAGAGGCCATGTTGTCAAAGTTGTAGAAGGCGATCTGCCACTGTCGGATGGTTGCATCGCCATCATTGCAGTTGTTGTCCTGGGTGCCATTGCATGTGAAGGTCACCCCCTCAATGCACTGGCTTCTGTATTGGACATATGAGCCATCAATCTCCTGCATCAAAACATGGGTTGTTCAGCTGTTGTCATGGGTGCCATTGCATGTGTAAGTGATTCCCTCAATGCATTGGCTTCTGTACTGTACACATGAGCCATCTATCTCCTGCATCAAAACATGGGTTGTTCAGCTGTTGTCATGGGTGCCATTGCATGTGAAGGTCACTCCCTCAATGCGTTGGCTTCTGTACTGTACATAAGAGCCATCAATCTCCTGCATTTTGACCTGAGATGTTGCATTTGGGTCAATTGACTCATTTCAAGTAAATCTTGTGCTGATTGTCAACAGTGCCAATGTGCTGACCACTGCATTCTACATGCATGTGATTATTATGTAACACAACAAGGGTTGGTGTGACAGATAGCTCTGCTTGTGCTGCTACTGATGCTGCTTGAGCTGCATGCTTCAGTGGGCTTGGCTTGCGGGAATGAGTTGTAGGACAATTCAATCAGGCAGGTGCATGCATTGCAAGACACCACACCACACCACACCACACCACACCACACCACATCACATCACATCACATCACATCACATCACATCACATCACATCACATCACATCATATCATGGCTGCAGCTTCATCCTCAATCACAGCATCACGATTGCATGTGGTTTCAGAACCATACCACTTGATTGCAGGCTCCCAGCCTGCCAGCAAAGAGCTGGATGCCAAAGATGGCAGACATGACAAACTCAAAGAGGCCCAAACATGGCTTCAATGCTTATGCATCGCGATTGCATGTGGTTTCGGAGCCGTACCACTTGATTGCAGGCTCCCAGCCTGCCAGCAAAGAGCTGGATGCCGATGATGGCAAAGATGACAAACTCAAAGAGGCCAAACATGGCGACAGAGCTGATGGGTGGAATGGACCTGATCAGCGCCAACACCACTACCTGCATGCCCTGTGTCACACACACACCCATTGATACTGAGTGAGTAACAGATGCAGGATTGCAGCAGACTCACTGCAAAAACTTTCTTCAGTAGCACAAGCTGCATGAAAAGAAAAAAAGAAAAGAACAATTTACGCTTTTCAGCAATCATAACGGGAGCCTCCTAAGGCGGCAGCCCGGAGCACAAGCTGCATGACCTGTGTGGCTCACACCCACTGAATGAGTAGCAAAACATGAAGACGCATGTGTCACCTTGAATCTGGAGATCATCCTGAGGGGCCGCAGCACACGCAGCAGCCTGAGCGCCTTCAGAATCCCCACATGGTTGTTGGGACTGGCAGTCGAAATGATCGAGGTGATGACTACCACTGCATCCAGCTGGTTCCAGGGGCTGCGCAGATATGCCCCAGGATGCGCCACAAGCCCTAGGGCCACGACCTGCAGCCAAATTAGGACACCGCTGTTGACTAGCTCTATGCCCTCAATCCGCAACCAGGTCAGGGCATTGTGGTAAATTTGCCCTGAGGTCAGTTCTTGCAGACAAGGTAGATCAATGTCACAAAGTGGCAGCAGGCTGCAAAAGATACACTGGTAGACGCTGATGACTAAAATCATGCAGCATGAGTCACGCAAGGAAGTTAGTGCAGAAGCTGGGAGCACGCTTGGATGCAATACTGACTACATACTCAGTACAGCACTGGCACACCAAATACTGCTACATACACTGTACGACACTGCTACACACTCAGTACAGTGCTGGCACACCAAACACTGCTACATACACTGTACAATGCTGCTACATACTCAGTACAGTGCTCATAGACCGCTCTGTTTGATCCCAAAACGTCTGATTTGGTTCAGGAATGTCATCCCTACACTGAACAACTACAGTCAGAAACAGATGTCAGAATCCCACCTTGAGGCACATCTCAAGAGTGAAGCACGCCACAAAGATGAGATCACAAATGGTGATGACGTCAGCCAGGCGGGATGAGTCATCTAGGGAGGGTGTGTCCAGGGCCAAGAGCACGCTTGACAGCAGAACCAACATGAGCACAAATCCCTCAAAGTAGACGTTTGTGATGACGCGCATGCAGAACCGGCGGATCAGGCTGCGCTCTGTGAACACCCCGAGGGACCTGCGGCATGGGCCAGAAGGGTGGGTTGTCAGATGTGTGCGAGGAAGAGGAAGATTGGGAATGCAACTCCATTCCGGCACCCATGTAGTGCAATGACTACTGTTGAATGGGAAATGTGACGAAATATTGCTTGCAATTAGGCAATGCCATTGGAGAGGCAAGCAAAGGCAAGGCAGGGAAAGGCAAAGTAAGGTAGATGGTCAAGGTGAGGTACTGTAGTAAGTTAGGCAATGTAGGGCAACTATGAACATCAGCATGCTGTCTGTACAAACCCTTCAAATATGCTAGATCCAACGCCTGAGCATGTAGCACAGTTATATTGACAGATCACTCAAAGCAATGCTCACATGCGCATAGTGCAATGTGATTGTCAGACATGCTGGCTGCAGTGTGTGACTGTGCACACAACATGCATGTTGTGGCTGTGCATAACATCATTTCCAGTTGATTCAAAACATCACTCAGCAGTCTGCAGGATTTTTAGACATTGAAATTGTCAGACATGCTGGATGTATGACTGACAACCAGCTTGCATTTGGCTTGATGGTGTGAGGCAGCTTAAGCTGCAGAACATCAACCTGTCTGTCTTAGCCAATGAAATTGGGTTTGCCCTAGGCCTGTTCTTATAGACATCATGTGGGCAAGACCTAAATGATGCATGCTGGGGCTGTCTGCACAAGCAGGGAGCAATTTTGCTGTGTATCTCAGGGTCAGTCACAAAGGGGTGCAACAGGCATAAGACAAGGGCATTTGTTATGCAGCTACAGCTGCTCAGGGGTGTCTGAGAAGCTGTGTAGGAGTACAACAGGGGCAGTGCAGGGGCAATTATGATGCAGTCACCAATGCTGAGGGGTATGTGAGGGGTGACACAGGGGTGTGGTAGGGTCAAGAGAGGGGGGCTGATCATGCAGCTACGGTTGCTCAGCGGGGGTACGTGGGAAGTCACGTAGGGGTATGGACGGGGTAAGACAGGGGCGCTGGTTATGCTGTTACCATAGCTCAGGGGTGCGTGAGAAATATGGAGCGGCAAAGAGGGTCAAGGCAGATGTTGCTACGCAAGCATGGTTGTTCAGGGGTATGTGAGAAGCTCTCTAGGGGTATGAGAGGGGCAAAGACTGTGGTGCTTGCTATGGGATTACTGTATCAATTACAATTGCGCCGGAGTGTGTGAGCAGTCACATACTGGGTATGACAGGTGTAAGACGTGGGTACTCACACGTAATCGTAAGCTGCATAGGCTTGCGCAACAGCACCTGCAAAGCCTGCTACCTCCAAGGACTGGGCCTGTCCTGGGTCAGTCTGTCCGTCTGTCAGTGCTTGGCCATTAGTCATTGCGGCTGCCAGCTGTACGTTGCTGATAGACACTTGTTCTGCATCAGCACAAGATCAGATTATGACTGTAAAGATTACGACTGTAAAGAATATGATTGTGAAGATTATGACTGTACAGATTGGCGTGACATCAAATGGCTTGGCAAATGCTGCCTGTTACAAGGTGTATCATGGCTTCACTGTCTATACTGTGACTAAGTTGCTTATCTCATCACATGCCAAGATGATTGTGCCAATGCTTGAGCATTTGCACAACATGGAGAACTGAATTGTATTCAGCTTTGTTCCCCCTTTTTTGGGGGTGAAGAGGGTCAAAAGACAGCAACAATTACCTTTTGTGCATGCTTGTGCCTGGTGCAGCAACATCCATACCGCTGCGGTCTGGTCTGTGACTGACTGTTTGATGTCACAAGTTACATTTGGTCATGCACATGGCATTCATGTGTACACAGCTTGTCTGTAAGCAATGCATGAGTTACAAGGGCACACTCAGGTCAATTGCAGTGGAGAGGCAACTTTGCGCTACTGTGTAAGTGTGGTCTGACCTGATGATACGCCTGCTGGAAGCAAGGGTGCATTACTATCCACACTGCCAGCTGTCTCCATCCTGCTTGCCAGCCCACCACTTCTCTGGTGGGTTAGCCCACCCCTAACTGCCGCTTCAGCCAGGTCATCATCCTTCTTCATCAGCGCTGGCAAGAGCCTCTTGCTGTTGCTCAGGGCGCTCAGCAAACCCTTCTTGGACAGTAACCTGGGCTGTTCCAGAGGAGGTAGTTGATGAGTATGGGAGGGTGTAGGGTTTGGGCTGAGGGTTTCTGGAACCCATTCGCTGCTGCTCATGCCACCACCAAGCAGAGCAGCTTGGCTGTTCACCCTCGAGGTGTGGTCTTCTTCTTCGCTGTGAGTGGATGTCAGGTCATCCGGATTGTCACTGTTCTTCTGCTTCCCTAAATCGCCTGCGACTTTGCGCTTCAGCATCTCATCCCACATCTTCTTCTTCCTGTCCGGTTCTGTTGAGTGTTTCCCGCCATGCAGGTTCCCACCATCTTCTGCATCAGCCATGTGCACGTGCTTGCCGCCCTCTGCATGAACCCCATCCCTTTTCTTCAAGACACTTTGGATGCCTGACTCTCCTTGCTGGTTGGCATCATCAGCTGCATGCTTGCCTGCTTCCAAATCAGTCATCTGTACTGATCTGGCAGCTGCCTGCGCATCTTCTGATGCGACGCCGTGTGTATGGTTGTCCTTGTCAGCATCTGGACCCTTAGTCAGGTGCAGTCTAGACAATGCATGGCCCTGCAGTGGCACAGTCAACCGTCATATGACTCATTCAGCATTCAAACTCTAGTGGCATGAATGGATACTGGAGTGGACTTGCCTCTTGCTTTACAATGCTGCTGAGTCGCCTCGCAAGGCTAGGCAGCACCAACTGGGGGGGTTCAGGGGGTTCCAGGTGGGGTGCATCATCCTGGTGGCCTGCTCCAGAGGGGGCGTTACCCTGGGGGGAGCGGGGCGGCCTTCCCTCCCGTGGGGTCTCAGCATAAGGGTCAAAGCCTGTGCCGCTGTTCCGTCTGAAGGGCGAGAAGGGCACCGGCAGCATGAATCGTTTTTTGGAGAAGGTAGCAAAAAGACCTGCAGCATACATGTGGTGCCTACATATCCAGGGTTTTAGATTTGTACAATAATCTATGTTACACTTTCTCAACAGTTCAAGGTATTTACACAGTGTAATTAACACTAAACTCCAAACCCAAAAGCCGTCGCGAGCCCTTTGATCAGAGCATTCAACAAAAATTCTACACCACACGAGTGAAGCGCAAAAACTCAGGCGCCAAAAAGAAATAAATCGAAAATTTGGCCCTGCATAGGACGTCGAGTTCAATGCGACGTCGGGGAATCGAACCCCGCCCAATTGCTTGGAAGGCAATTATGCTAACCACTACACCGACGCCGCTGTTCAGCGGAAATCAGGATGCAAGTCATTTGGTGATGCAATTCTCAAAATATAAGTTTGTATACGGCAATGTCGGCAGTCCCAGCAGCTGCACTCACATGCTACCTATTCGTCCAACATTCACAGACCATGCATATCATGCATGATGCACACACAGGCCACACCAAGCCTAACAGAGCAGAGCACAAGCTGCAGCAGTCTTTAGGCGCCTGTGTATATGCCAGGATGCATGCGCTATGGGACATGGCTTAGGGTTTGGAACCCTAAATGAGACATGGCTTTCAAAGATCCTTCAATTGCATACCTCGGGCTCCTGAGCTGGCAGTCCTCAGCGGTCCTGCCTGCTCATCTTCTTCTTGAGGAGCAGCTTGTTGGGCAGCTTCTTGCCTGGCCATGGACTGTTTCATTATTTCAGCCTCCTGATCCATCTGCGTCTTCACCACCTGAAGTCATTTTGAAATTGATTCAGTGATTCAAGTGTTCTTTTTTCCTTTCTTTTTGAAATCGACTCATTCATTTCAATTTCATGTTTTCATTGTTTCATTCATTCTTTCACCGGTTCATTCCTTCAAGCATTGGTTCGAACATCAATCCATCCAGCCATCTTGTTATCCCTTCATTCAGCCGTCATGAGTCTCCCCCTAAGGTCCTGAACCAAAGAAACATTACCGGAAGTATCAAGAAAAGTATGCGACCAAATATAACTTCAGGTTTAACATCAAGTGATGGCAAGCCTCCCAAAAGAAGCTGGTACACAGTCCTGCAAAGCTTCCCTGTACGAAGACTTGTTTTGGCAGTCAGCGTAGCAGCAATGACGTGTGCTAATGTGTAGAGCACAGCATCAAACAAAGGCATGTAAGGGTCAACCAAGCGGCTGCACACCAAAGATACCTTGTCAAAAGGCAATTTTTCAGGAGGAAGAAGGAGGAAAGGAAGGAAGGAGGGTGCTATGCAGTGCTCATGATCATCATGATTAGCAGATCATCAAGCCAGCTTACAGCCATTGCCGGTCAATACAGACCATATGCAGTTGAGGTGCATGCTTTCTTGACAGGCACAAAGTGTACCTGCCAGTCTTTAAAAGGCAGAGAAAGTGTACTGACCATTTGCTTGAAAGGCAGTATGTTTACATGCTAGTTCCTTGAAAGGCAACAATAGTACCTGCCAGTCCTTGAAGGGCAAAAAGACATACCTGCCAGTCCCTTGACAGAAACCTGCCAGGCCTAAAGTAAACCTGCCAGTCCTCAAAGGGCAAAAGCGGATAACTGCCAATCCTTGAAAGGCAAAAACAGACCTGCCAACTCTTGATAGGCAGAAAACATACCTGCCATTCTTTGACACCATACGTTGAGTCCAAAGACACCAACCAGCGGCGCATGCGCAGCACATTGTGGTAGGCCCCCGGTTGAGGGGCCTGTCCACGAACCAGCTTAGTGAAGTTGTGCATGTGCTCAAAGTCCCGAGTCCCAGACTGCCTGAAGCACCATTACATAGCATGAGTGTGCAGCCTCACACGTTGTGGTAGGCTCCGGGCTGAGGCGCCTGTCCACAAACCAGCTTGGTGAAGTTGTGCATGTGCTCAAAGTCCTGGGATTCTGACTGCCTGAAGCACCGTGACACAGCATGAGTGTGCAGCCTCAGCACCATAGCATGGGCCTTGGCAACAGCAAAGTGTGCAGTTTCAGCACTTGTGACGCCCACCAAGTCTGAGATGCCTCCCAACACACCAGCTTGGTGATGTTGTGCATGTGCTCAAAGTTCTGAGTCCCAGCCTACCTGAAGTACCATGGCACAGCATGAGTGTGCAGAGCCTCACACATTTTAGTGTTCCCCAGGCTTGAGATGCTTTCCAAAACACCAGCTTGGTGAAGTTGTGCATGTACTGAGAGTGCCCAATGCCTGCCTGCCTGTACAACTAACACCTAGCATACACCTTAGCAAAGGCGAAGTGTGCAGCCTCAGGACACAAGGTTTGAGATGCTTCCCAATACACCAGCTTTGCAAGTTGTGCATGTGATCAAAGTGCCCACTGCCTCATTGCCTGCAGAGTCAAGACATAGCACAAGCCTTGGCAAAGTTTGCAGCCTGAGTGGAGCGTGACGCACACCAGGTTTGCATTGCTTGCCGACACACCAGGCTGGGTGAAGTTTTGCATGTGTTCACAGCTCCAAATGCCTGCATGCCTATGGTACAGACACATAGCATGAGCCTAGGCAAAGGGAATGTCTGCAGCATTGTGATGCACCCCGGTCTCTGAAATGCTTGCCATGGTGAATTTGTGCACATACTCCAAGTCCCAAGTGCCGGACTGTCTGTAGTACATAGCATGAGCCTAGGTAGACGCAAGTGTGCAGTCTCAACACATTGTGATGGTGTGCAGGATGCGCGACACCCAAGACTGTTTGTAAGTTACCACTGGTGAAACTGAACAAGGCAAAAATGAAAACGCTTGGTGATGGATAGTATGACATGCTCTGCTGGATGTGTATTGCCTCTGACGCTGGTATGTACGCAGTCAGAAATATGGGTCACATTGCCAGGTGCTCAGCATGCAGAAGTTAGTACACCAACAATAAGTCTTGGCAAGGCCTGCTGTATAGTCAGTGTATTCCAAGTCCAAGACTTCTCTCGCAGTGAGCTGCGTTCAAGGATGAGAGGCTACCCTGCTTGAACAGTTGACTGGAATCTCTACAACTGATGTGGCTGGCATAAGTGCTTGATGATGTTGTGCAGAAGCTAGGCTAGCTGTAGGTGACCCAGTAGTTGATCAATGGTGAGTCGTCACCAACCAATTCCAGTGGAAGTGTTAGTCAGATTGCATGTGTGCAACTGTACCTTTCCTGGAATGTCCAGCTACCTGCTACATGCATGGATTGTTTCACAACATGTATGTTGTACATGGAACATGCACTGATACAAGATGAAAATTGGTGTATATGGGGAAAAGATGCATGCATACCTAGGTAAGTCCGGCATGAAAAACGAGCCACGTTTAGCAGCAGCTCCCAATGGAGGTGCTTTCCCGCCAGGGGACATCCCAGCGTTCTCGGTTGAAGTCCTTGTTGCTCTCCCGCCATTTCCCTCAGGTGAGCCCAGGTGGCGGGAGCTGGCCAGGGCGGAAAGCCCGCCAAACAGGGATTGGCGGGAAAGGCCTCCTATGGCCTCCTGGGAACTCAGCCGCCCCCACAGACCTTCCTGAGAGCTTCTTCTTCCGCCTGAAGGGTCGTTGGGGCTGCCCTGTCGGCGGGAACTGCCCAGAGCTGGCGGGGAAAGCATGCTTCTTCCATCCCTGGAACAGAAGAGACTTTTGAGTGCAGTTGAGCTCTCGGCACCAGAGATGTGAGCCAAATGCACATGTACAAGAATACTTTGCAACTCGTGAGACAGCCAGAAACTAAGCTGTGTATGAGACCAAGGCTTTGATCAGCAAAACAAGTATGTAGAGGACAGAGCAATGTACTGGCAGGAAGTCTGAGAAATATGCTGTTGCACATTGGCTGTTGATTCAACCACCTGTTGGAAAAGATGCATTCAGTCAGTATTGAGACAACAGCAGCAATTTGCATGGCAGCCTGCATTGCATCCAACCAACGCATGCATGAGAGATGTCCAACAACAGGGTCAGCAGGTGCATGTGGTACAGACTGCCATCATCGAGCAATACATACTGACTAGCAAGTCAATGGAGCTTCCTGATTCTCTGCTCAAAGGGGTGCAAGCAGCCTTACAACTGGCGGCCCTCTAGGGTTCCCATCCGGCTGGAGGGGTACGGGTCACCCCACATCATATCTGCACTACCCCCAGCTCGGCTGCCAAATGGCACAACTTGATTGGACGCTGGGCTATGCGGTGACAACACATCCTGTACAGATCTGCATGCTTAGTAAAGCTTATCTGTGATGCAGATGCAACCACTACTGTTAGATGCACATGCTACCTTGTTGCTGCAGGTCAGGGCAGGACAGGGCTGTTGGCAACAGCCCCCCAAGCAGCAAGCTTTGATGCTGTAATCTGTTATTGTATCCAAAGCAGAAATTTTGCCATACACAAACATTGTGTTGCAGTCTTGCCATAGTATCTAAACAGTACAAATTTGATAGTGCCTGTATCTGAAGCTTGAGCAAACGTTGATGCACCATTGCCCAGCATGAGCAAGCATACAGCACGCTGAAGCACCAATAATGATAGCAATAATGTACAGGCGTTCCAGCTAATCGGTTTTTTTGCCAGGTACCTACTAGGTATGCCTAAACCCTAGTCCTGTGAGCGCACATGCACTAACATGAGACACTAGTTGCACCCAAGGGGTGTGCGCTGACAGGGCGAGTGCCATAGACGCATTTGCGAGGCGGAAAACCTCTGCCCACTACCCGACACAGAATCCTGAGAAATCAGCATGTTACCACTGAGGCTTGAACCCGTGACCTGCTGCGTCACATCCTGACACATAGCAGCCTTCACCAAAGGCTGGGTGGATGTCTGGGGGACCATTGATAAAGTGCATGTGCAAGAGGCCTTATAAGCTAGCCATCAAGAAATGCCAGGCAAGTTACAAGCAACAGTCGATTTGACGCTTTCCAGCTCATGGAGAGCTAGTTGTGCAGGACAAGTCATGTCTCTCCAGAGCAGCCTGTTTTGTGCAGCCCAGTGATCATGTAATGCAGCATCATTGAAACTAGACCAAGGGCGGCAAACAAATGCACAATCTTTAACATGTGCATGAAGCATTCATCACAAAGTGTTACTGAAGCTTACCAGGGCGGATCCCTCCTCTTCTTCAACCTCCTGCAGCACACGGAACTGATCTCAAGGAGAGCGCAAACATGCGGACAGACACATGGCTAAAGCTCCAGTTGTGCAGTCAGCCCAGACAGGTCTGATGCATTCAGGCTTTCACATGAAATAATTTGGCAAAGCTGATGGTTTGACATCAGGCGGCCGTCTCATGCAAAGAGACAACTGGCACGTTTCTGAAAAGCTTCTTGGCATTAATATGGTCACTGAAGAGTCTATGTCAGTGAGACAAAACAAGAACATATGTCAGTGAGAATCAAAAGCAACAAAGAGGTCTGGGCCATTCAGCAACCATGAGATGACAGGAGTCTGATCAGGCAGCGGCTCAGAGTCATGGAGACCACGCCTAAGACTTACTTCAGGGTCACAGCTGCAGGGCAACAATGCCATGCTTTACTACTGATCACAGGGTTTTGATTACCTCTTGGTCCTGGAAGTTGTTGATGAGAATGGCCAGAAACAGGCTGAGCAGAATCTTGTGACCAATATTAGGGCTCATAGGTTTTTAGAGTTAGGGTTTCTGAGCAAGATGCAACCCTACCTCTTGGTCCTGGAAGTCGTTGATCAGGATGGCCAGACACAAATTGAGCAGAATCTTGTAACTGACGATAGGGTTTGAGGATTGCAGGTTTTGAGGGTTTTGGTTACCTCTTGGTCCTGGAAATTGTTGATGAGGAAGGCCAGAAACAGGTTGAGCAGGATCTTGTGACCAATGATAGGGCTTGAGGATTACAGGTGTTCAGGGTTAGGGTTTTTGGAACAGGTGCAACCCATACCTCTTGGTCTTGAAAGTTGTTGATGAGGATGGCCAGGAACAGGTTGAGCAGGATCTTGTGACCGATGATGTCCCAGGCGATCCAAAACAGGCAAGCTGCTGGCCCCACTGCTGCCATGGAGTTCCAGATGTTGCCAGTCCAGCTCTCCCCTGTCAGGGCTTCAAACAGCTGCAGGACAGACTCAGCAGCTATAACAATAATGATAATAATATCAATAATCTCAACAATGATGGTGATGATAATGATGATGAACACGAGCTCCAGCTCATGACGAGCTAGGTACGCGCAGGACAAGCCTTGTCTCTTCAGAGCAGCCTGTTTTGTGCATCCCTATATCAGCAGCTATGGACGATGCAATTCACCATGATGTTTAGGAGGCTCAGCCTGCATACAAACTACTAAGCCATAAAAGTTTCAAGTGTATGTTGAGGCTTGTGCGCTTGCAAGGCCAATTCGGACACCTGATGCCTTACTAGCCAGGCTGAAGAGCGGCAGATGTGTAGCTGCTGTTGATTCATCACTGTACCTGTGTCCTGATCAGGATCTTTAGCCAATGATTATGTATCACGGTCAATTCTGTGTGGCGTTTTAAGTTTCCTCCAGGGGCAACACTCCCTGAACGTGTTGCCGTCACTCAACAGCAGCACTACAACTGCTGTGTCTGGCCACATCAGAAAATTTGATGAATGAGCCGCATGCAAAGCTGTGCTGTAGTCACTGTGCAGAATGGTCTGCAGTGCAGAATGAATCGCTGTGTATAATGACTCACTGCATAGAATGGCTCACTGTACATAATGACTCACTGTGTGAAATGACTCACTGTGTAGAACGACTCATAGAAGCTGGCAAAGCCCTTGCGCCAGGTGGCGGTGTTTGCAGGGGTGTAGTAGGGGTTGCCCCCAAACAGCTGGATGCCCAGGACCATGAAGATGAAGATGAACAGCAGAAGCAGCAGCATGAAATCCCTCAGTGCCACCATACTCTGCATGGTTTCACACAGCACTCAAATTGAAGCTTTGCTTTTTTGGCCAGGCTTTTTTTTGCTAAGCATTTTTTTGCTTCAAACAGGTTTGCTTTTGGTGTCGAATTTACTTTTCTTGGTGACTTTTGCTGTTTCAAGACATATTTGCATGGCTTGGGCTGAGGGTCAGACAAAGGTGAGACCAGACGACAGGCAGTTCTTGAAGCAGCATATCAACAATGGTGCAGAAGATGCAGACCAGTACAGACTGCACGATGTGGAGAATTTGCTGGCGCTGCAAAGCAAACAACAACACAAAAAGGAATTTGGAGAGCTTTGTTGTACTGCCATTGTGTAGGTGTACATTCGTTTGGATGCGCAGATTGTTCACATCATGCAAATCAAACACACACATGCTACTTGCCAAACAAGGGTGCCATGAAACGCTTCTGAGTCATCAAGGGGTGACAAGCACACAAGCTGGGTACGTCACACAAAGACTTTGCGGCATAAGACAGGAACACTAGTGCAAGGACTGAAAAACCCTCCCTACATAAATATACCTGATACTCATCATTTCCAGGCGTTTCTGAGTTGAGATGTTCAGAGTGTAAGGGGTTGTGTGTCGAGAAGATAGTGACATCTCAGCATTCCTGAGACGAGAAGACATGCAAGGACTAAACCGCATACCTTGAGCACAATGTTGACGATCTTGTTGAGGCCCTCCACCTGCCGCAGCAGCTTCAGGGAGCGGAAGACCCGTAGTAATCGCAGCACCCTCAGGGAACTGACCCCACCCCCTCCATGACTGTTAGACTTGCCTGATGACACATTGCCACATGATCACACATTGAATGAATCAAGCAAAAATATACATGCAACAGAAGATGTCAACTTTGCAGCCACCGATGCTGATTACAGCAGCAGCATGTTTCTGCAGAAACAGGCTGACTTCTGCAGCGTAGATTGTACCTTTCAGTTCTGTGAGCAGTGGGTTGTGTATGCTAAGCTACATAGATCATGTCAGACATATGAAGAAGACCAGTTTGATATAAGATTTTCATTTAGCCCCTCCCTCTGCAAATATGCAGGGCTATACCGAAGCATGTTCTTGGCAGCATGCACCAAAGGGGTGACAGCATGAGTATCCATGATAGTAACAGCAACAAGAACTAGTGACCAGAAAGTGGACACGATTGCGACTGTAGGTTACGGTAGGTGACAGGAGTGACACTGTGGTAATAGTGAAATTGGTAAAAGTAGTTTCAACAGCAAGATGAGAAACAGCAAGATTGATGGTATTTGCCATGGTAATGTGGTAGCAATGGTAAAGCTGATGACAATGGTGATGGTATGATGAGGGTCAAGGTGATGGGTATGATGATGGGTAAGAGTCAGGGTAAGAGTCAGGGTAAGGGTAAGGGTAAGGGTAAGGGTAAGTGTAAGGGTAAGGGTAAGGGTAAGGGTAAGGGTAAGGGTAAGGGTAAGGGTACAAGTAAGGGTACGTGTAAGGGTGATGGTAAGGGTATGGGTAAGGGTGCCACTGCCAGCAAGTGTAACAGCAGTAACACCTGAATATTGCAGACCCAGATCCACAAGGCTTGCAAGGACAATGGTGATGAGTAAGGGCAAGGGTAGGGGTGAGTGTAAGGGTAAGGGTGATGTTGACAGTAAGTGTAGCAGTAGGTATACCTGAGTACTGCAGGCCCAGATTCACAAGGCTGGCAATGACAATGATGCCATCTAGAACATTCATTACGGTAAGGGTAAGGGTAAAGATACTGATGACAGTAAGTGTAACAGTAGTAATACCTGAGTACTGCAGGCCCAGGTCCACAAGGCTGGCAATGACAATGATGCCATCCAAAACATTGAAGCCATTGCTCCAGTAGCCCAAGATGCCCAAGGCAACATGCTTGATCACCATTTCTATGGTGAACAGAATGGTCAACACCAGATTGGTTGTCTGCATGCAGCCAGGAAAGAGCTGTTTTCAGTGCAACCGAGCTTTGTCGGCATGCAACCAGAAAACAGCTGTGTTCAGTGCAACTGGTGTTTGTTGGCATGCAGCCAGACAACAGCTGTTTTCAGTCCAACTGGTGCTCGTCTGCATGCAGCCAAAACGGAGCTCATGTCACGCCAGTCGCGCTGGTGTTTGCACAGTAGTGCCGAATGTGTGGACAGCAGCAGCAATAACAAGTCCACTTAGTGGCAACAACCATCATGAGATGTTCTTCTGCAACAGATCAGCAATGAAACTGGACACGTTTATTAGATACATTGGTGTAATAGTTGTGACTGGCATAATGGATGTCAAATGCTAGGTCAGATGTTATCTAGCCATGCAGAATAGGCTTTAGAAAAGGCTGACCAACAAAGCTCACAAGATTGTGCCGCATTATAATTTGGTTCCATGATGATATTGACCTGGTACTGCATTTGATGCATATGCAATGGCGTATGACACATGCGCCATCACAACACTTGATCCCAATGCCATGACTGACCATGTGTCCTCAACTGGTACACGCTGGGACATTGACCTGCTCTTCTGCCAAAAGTAAATAGCTACAATCATTACATCGCATGTGAGCTTGTGCAGCATTTTCCATCTACACATCAAGGATAGCAATGCAGCTCTCACCTCTAGCGCACTGGCAAAGCCATCCGACATGTCAGCATGGTACATTGCCATGATGACAATGTTGACGAGCACAATTGACATGACGAAGCGGTTGAACCAGGGGTCATCCACAATACGGCGTGCCACTCTGCGTGGGTAGCTCTGCTCGGCCCAAGGGACCAGGTCTTCCCTTTTCAGCAGCATGGACACCAGGAACTCAACATAGAACCTGACATTTGCTGAGATGTTGGGCGCTGCCCTGTCTCTTGCTAAGATGGCTTTCTGGTTGTCAACCTGCAGAAGCGCATGTCGAGTGAGTGAGTGAGTGAGTGAGTGAGTGAGTGAGTGAGTGAGTGAGTGAGTGAGTGAGAGCGAGAGCAAGCAAGCCAATGAGCATGAACTAGTGCAGTATCTGAGACCCCAAATGGACGTTAGAGCAGTGCCCTGTCTATGTCCTGGCAGCATGATCATCTTGCGTAATCCAACTACACCCACAGCTGAAAGTACCCCAGTGACAGGGAAAAGCGGCCAACCCTAGACCCCAAGATCTGCAGTATTGTGATGCCATGACGCAGGCATAGGAGTACAGCAGCAGGGAGCTTACATGCATCTGAGCAAACCCTAAATCCTAAGAGCTGCAGCATTGTGATGCCATGACACAGGTATAGAAGTACATAATAAGGGGCAGCTTACGTGCAGCTGGGCAAACTTGGCACTGGTGACCGCCACCAAGAGGTTGAGAGCAAACCTTAAACCCTAAGATCTGCAGTAAGTGTGATGCCATGACACAGGCATAGAGAGACAGCAGAAGGGGCAGCTTACGTGCAGCTGGGCAAACTTGGCACTGATGACGGCCACCAAGAGGTTGAGGGCAAAGTAGGTGCCAATCACGATGAGGCAGAAGTAGTAGATGACCACCACGTTTCCGATTCCATCCAGCAGGTAGTACATCTGTGTGGTGGACCAGCTCTCCAGGGAGACCACTTGCAAAACTTGCAACAGGGCTCGTCCAATGTTGTCGAATGACACGTCACCCTGCATGCACAACAAGATAGGCAGTAGACAAGGGCAGTAGACAAGGGCAGTAGACAAGATAGTCATCTGCAGTAGACAAGATAGGCATCTGCTGTAGACAAGATAGTCATCTGCTGTAGATAATGTAGTCATCTGCAATCGTCAAACAGACCCCAAAACTTCAATAATGGTTCAATCCTCTGAAGAGTTTGGATCTGAACTTGTGTCTGGGTGAGCACCTTTGATATTTGCAAACAGCTTGGGCAGAATAACCTGCTGTCCAGCAAGCACTCATGCAATCACAAGAGGCTCCGCCCTTGCATACAGCACAGCTCAGTGGTGTTTGCGTGCTCATTTGGGCTTGCAAAGCATTTAGGCTGAGTCAAGTGAGCTATAACACACTCAGAGCTGAAGCTGCAAGCCATGCATGAACATGGAAGCACCAAATGCCTCATTTCTCAACTCCTAAGCAGACATCAAGGCAGCACCAGGCATGGTGCATTGCAGTATCTGTAGTCACAGTGAATCGCATGCCCTATGCTGAAAGATTGGCCCATGGGCCAATCACATCACAAGCCTTTTCCACCCTGTGATTATCAGAACATGCAATGTGAGACCCAGCAGTATCACATGGGGACACTCCTGAGTCCCTATCTACAAGCCTGGGACACAGATATGCTGCCCCAGGCCTGACAGGAAGTGCTTACGTAGAAGGCTTCGTAGTCTCCGTTCAGACAGACATAGCCGTCACCGCAATCGTAGGTCCCGGAGGACTGCACAGAATTGCACACTTGGTCTGTCATGTTCTCCGGCACCGCCTCGGGTTGCAGTGTTGAGGGGTCCAGAGGGTGACACCTGCCCAGTAGCCTGCACACACGCACAGGCAGATCAGGCATGAGGGCTATGGCCGCAATCCTCTCCCTCTTCTTCGGGCACTGCTGCAGTGTTGAGGGGTTTGAAGGGTGACACCTGCCCAATAGCCTGCACACACGCACAGACAGATCAGGCATGGGGGCTGGCACTGCTGCAGTGTTGATGTGTCCAGAGGGCGACACCTGGCCAGTAGCCTGCACACATGCACAGACAGATCAGGCATGGGGCTGGCATTGCTGCAGTGTTGAGGGGTCCAGAGGGTGACACCTGCCCAGTAGCCTGCACACATGCACAGACAGATCAGGCATACTGCTGCAGTGTTGAAGAGTGTTGCTCAAGGCACGACCCCATGTGAGTTGATGTGCGATACCACATCCTGGAGATGCTCAAACGAGACTGCATGCTGTACTGTAGAGGGTGCTCAGGTGAGGTCAGGTAAGACAGCATAGTGCGGCTCTTGCACTGTACTGCACTGCAAGAGCATGTGAAGCAGCACCAATCCCCACCACAGGCAACAAGGGATAGGCACAGCAAGCATTGATCATGATTGCTGCTCCTGCACCACTGATAGCTGTTGAAACATGTTCCTGATGAGCTTTGACTGTTTCTCCTTGTGTCAGTTTGTGCATGCAAAACATGTGTTGCCTGATCAGCTTCTATTGTTTCTTTCCCTGTTAGAATTGCTTCAAATTGTGCATGCAAAGCATGTGTTGCTTGATCAGCTGCTACTGTTTCTTCCTGTGTCACTCTCGCTTAAACGTGTTCATGCAAAACATGTTTTTTCCCCCCTTGCAACAACTGGTACCAGAAACAAGCACGTATTGCTTGTATCTGGTACCAAAAATTATGCAGGAAAACCAGGCGTCAAACTATTTGAGTTGCTTACCTGCCCATGAAGAGCTGCATGCCTATGATGCCAAAGACAAAGAAGACCCACGCCAGCAGCAGCACCACGTCCAGAAGCAGAGGAATGGCGGAGATCAGGGTGCTGACCAGCAGCCGGATTCCCGGATGGGCGCTGAGGGTGCGAAGGGGCCTTAGGGCTCTGAAAGCCCTAAGACTGGATACATCGGTGGCATTACCCGGTAAGTACGGGGTGTAACTGGTAAGAGTGGTGATGAAGTCGAGCCAGCTCCAGCCATTCTTCAGATACGCTGCAAAGCAACAAATTACGCACGTTTACTCAGGCGGCTTACGTGTAAGGTGGCCTGACCTAAGCAGTTTGGCGATCCCAGTTGACAGACTGTAGAGGCAGCGTTGGCAAGCAGGAGTTGCCTTTCAGCGCAATGTTGTGAGCCTTTTGGCATGCTGTTTTGAGGGCAGCATCAAGGTCGATTGGTGCCAGCAAGCAGCTGCTGGAAGGCTGAAAGGCAAGCCGGAAGGCAAGCTGAAAGGCAGGCCTCATATCACACTGCCTGACAGCTTGATTCCAAACAGGGAAGAACATCCTTTGCAAGCAAGCAGCTGGTGACAATAAGAATAACAATAATGAAAACAATGATGGAAAATTATAATGGTAGTAATAGTAATGTTGATGATGATAAATGATAAAAGCACAAACACTTTCCAGCTCATGATGAGCTAGGTACATGCAGGACAAGTGTGGTGACATTGGGTGACAGATGAAAGGACCTAGGTCCTTTCCAGGCTCACCATTAGGACCAATGATGAAGTTCTTGGCAATGGACTGCAGTACCACCTCAATGGTGAACGCTGCTGTGAAGAAGTAGTTGGCATCGATGATCTGCATGTCAGCACAACGTTGCTGTTGTGGATATCTTCAGAGCATCTGGAACCATGTAGGTTTTGCATTCAAATCCAGGGCCAGGGCTGCGGCCTGGGTCAGGGGCAGGAAAAGGCAGTGGGAAAGGGAAAGGCAAAGGGAAAGGGAAAGGCAAAGGGAACCCTTTCAAATGCAAGGGCACTGCCAGAGGGCGAGAGCCTGCCAACGGGAGTACAACCTGCCAGCTGCCATGAGGGGCAGCATGCACACCCACTGCCACTCACCTTCACCAGCACACAACAACTCAACCTGCGGATGTCAGTCATACAGCAAGGACAAACTCCATGCTGCCACAGCAGCTGAAAGCTCATCTGACAGTTAGAGCTCCTGTCATGGCTGAAAGACTTTTCATGGTCTTTGCAGTCAGACAGCAGGAGAGATGCACCCTTTGCCACTTGTGGCTTCTTTTGTTGCATGTATGTATAATGAACAGCTGAAAAAAGGGGAGACCCACCCTCTGCCATTTAGGGTTGCCAGCACACTCAGGCTTGTTTGCAATCTCCACCTCAGTGTCGCACTGGGGATTGGCGATGGCCAAGAAGACGCAGTTGGCCATGATGATAGCCAGAACCAGGCGGTTGAACCAGGGGTTCTCCACTATCAGGATTGCCACCTTCCTGACCGGGTTGGTGCGAGCAAAGACACAGAAGGACAAGTCTCGCTGTTGTGCCTGGAGCCAACAAATCATGTGTGAGGACGTCTCAGGCCTAACAAGTGTGGAGTGAGTGGGTGGGTGAGCGAGCGAGCGAGCGAGCGAGTGAGTGAGTGAGTGAGTGAGCGAGTGAGTGAGTGAGTGAGTGAGTGAGTGCTGGACAAAACCATGTGCTTGGTTGATGCAAGCAAAGACACAGAAGGTGACTCTGCTGCGCTAGCAGGGGACAGGAGTTGACTCGTCAGGCAAGTCAACATTGTCGAGAACTTCCAGCTGAGAGTATAAGCAGCAAGGTGCAAGGTGTTGTTTTCCTCAGTAATGAAGGTGAGACGGCAGATGCATGAAGGGAACAGCAAGATTGACGGGTTTTATGATTTGCTTGGTGCCATCAAGGCATGGGGTTTTGTTTCTGTGCATGCAGGCCGCAGAAGCAAATCAGGGTTGGGGAGAGTGCCATGCTGCAGCATGTAGACTCAAAGGATTATGCTCAGCAACTAACATGTTGCACACACAGCTCAACCTAGACAGTTCTAGAAGATTCAACGAAGCACCTTGTCCCACAGGCTCTTGCGCTTCAGGCCAAACTTCTTGTGTCCTTGCAAGAAGGTAGAGTGCGTCCTACTGATCAGGGAGGTAGCAACTGAGGTTGCTCTACTGACTGCAGAGAAGTTGCTGTGGGTACGTTGCATTTGCGATCCCGACGCCAGACTGGCGTTCGAGTCCTCTGCAAGGTCCTTGTAGGACCATCCCTTGGGACTCTGCATAACAGCTTGCCAGTAAATAGCCGTCTTGTGTAGCGGCATACACGGTGCAGCAACGCGCCTATGAGCTCGGCCCTGGCCACGAGCTGACGATGTGGCGACAGATATAGCATCACCTGCTGGTCTTGCTCAGCGGCCCAGCGTTCCTGATCAGCCAACTCCATCTTTTCCTGTCACCTTCTTACGACGACCTCATAAGTGCTATGTTCTGCCTACAATGCTGTTATTTCACATGGTATCGTACAATAAAGCAGTCACCCTGCTCTTCTCGCACAAGTCGCTGAATGCTCGTGCGGGAATGCTACATATGCGTGTGACCAGATTCCAGCTCAGTGCTGAGCTCAGTGCAATTATGGAACGGGCGGAGGGAGAGTTACAAGCATTTGGGAACTTCACCTGTGATACAGATGCTCTTGTGGCTACGGCAGGAAAGGCTCTATTTGCTATAAGACGGCGAGGTGCACTTCTGAGCGTATGTGATCCAGCTCTGCAGTGCAAGCTATTTGATACTTTGGTGTTACCTGGAAGAAGGCACACAACGCTCTTTTGGACTCAGCTTCCTGTTTCACATGAGGAGCTTTTCAAAGATGCAGCAATCTGAGCACAGCTTTGTAGGACAGTCAGCGTCTGCATCAACACAGGGGACAGGCTGCAGCAAGACTGTGAACAGGAGAGTGCTTTGAGGCTAGTAACTACTTTAAGTACCACTGCAGCCTATTGTCGACGTCAGTTTTCCACAGACTTGACCAAGCTTGCTCTTGCTTCTACCTGGATACAAATCTCAGCATGTTTAGCCAGAGCAGTTCCTGTCAAAGCCATGTTGCAAGCGGTTTGTATTGTTGTTGGGTGTCAAAAGGTGTGCAGGCAACTGGTCAGACCTGAAGTATGTCGCCTGCAGGAGCTGTCATGGCTAGAAGTCCGGTGCAGTATGGAGTTGTGGATGCAGCAGACGCGGGTCTCAGGTATCTGGACCCCATCATGACTGCTGACCCAGGCAACAATACCTTGGTAACCAAGCGCCAGCGAGCAGCCAAGGGAGGGTGGGCCAAGGGAGGGTGGGGCAAGGGAGGGTGGAGTTCAGACAGGCAACAGTCAAATCAGCTGTCCAGCAACAGGGAGACGGTCATGTTTCATCCTGGCAGTCATCCTGGCAGTCATCCTGTCAGTCATCCTGCCAGTCAGATAGTATGTGGCAGCTGCAGTTTATGTACAAGAAGGATGATACAGTGCGCTTTCATCCTTATCCCTTGTTCACTTGTACATCACACAGCTGACACAGAACTAGGATGAGAAAAATAAAACTACCAGGGATCAGTGTACCTTTGTATATAGTCATGGGGAAGCTGCTAGGGGAAATTTCATGCTAGGATGAAGGCTCCAGTAAGATAGGTGGTTTCCCCCAACCTCCCCCCCTTTGTTCCCCAGTTCACACCTCCTAAGGCAAATTGTCAAATCCAAGGATGAGAGCGTTAGCGATTCCTTCTTTACTTTCACTCATCCTAGGGCCAGGATGAACATTCTGCATTATAAGCATCTGTTCATTTTGTGTGGATGATGCCGAACTACAATTTCTGCTTTCATCCTTGTACAGAATGCATGTATATATGAACAGCTTTCACAGATCTAGGATGACAACTGTTAGATTTGTGCCTGGGTTCTACACTAAGAGTCTCTTCATTCAAATCTTGGTCCTAAAAAGGTTGGTTTCATCCAAGGACGAATGCATCAGCTAGATAGGGTGTTAAACCAACCCCTCACTTTTTATTTCACCTGGAGTAGATTGTCTCATCCAAGGATGAAAGCATCAGCAAAGCCGCATACAATAGTGAGATCCTTAGGTAGCAGTGTACTGTCTGTCTGCATGCTTCAGTTCATTTTGTATCATTGGATGACGGTCTGTCATCCCTTGGTCAGTTATGGTTCTCCAAAAGGCAACTCAGAGTGTATGCTGTACGAGAACCAGGTTTGGTACTTCCATACAATGATAGGAGCGTCAGCGACATCACTGGATTTTGTTGGTTGGATGTTTTTGGAATCTGCTTATGTGCAATGATGATGCAAGCTGCCGATGTATGCTTTCACTCATCCTAGGGCCAGGTATGTGCAGTATGTATAGACAGCATATGTTCATTTTGTGAGAGAGAGAGAGAGAGAGAGATTACAATGCTTTAGCCAGCCAGCAAGTCTGATCACATATAGAAGAAGACGAAGGTCAAATGTGGAAAACATCAAGACGGTCTAGAACGAACTTGAAAACCTGCATATGATCTTGCTGCGCAAAAAAGGAT
>JAABUK010002092.1_pt1 | contig 36624 bp, 35 predicted proteins | sample 5559141 | NCBI WGS metagenome assembly JAABUK01 (sample SAMN10711869, study PRJNA513367) | rock metagenome | isolation source: Antarctica rocks | place: Antarctica: Victoria Land, Pudding Butte nord | collected 2016-01-03
CATCGAATATGTGGCTCACGATTTCAGACTGACCGTCTAGTGATGGGTGTGAAGCAATGTTGACTAAAAGGACGAGGATCTTCACCACGTCTTGCTGGCTTTGCTTGGGTGGCGCAGCCGGAGAAGAAAGAGATTCGGTAGGGCAGGAGATGAATGCATTTCGGTGGATCGAGGTCATTTGAAGCAACAAAGTGAGGTAAGTGGTCAATTGATCGAGATTCCCTGCTGTTTCCTCGCTAGGTGAAGTAGATTGACCGGTTGTTTGCTTGAGACTGTCATTATTGCTTGCTGGTAACCTCCCTGCGATGAGGCCTCGGAGCAAAATAGCAAGTTTTTCAATCAGTGTTGGAATTATTGGTTGGATTCCAGTTGGAGGTATGCTGTAGGCTGTTTGAGATATGATCCTCAGATAATTGCTGGCTTGTTCAACGCAAGTTGTGACTGACAACACCATGGTTCGTCCAGGATTGGGAAGTACTGGCAGCGAAAAGAACGCTTCCTCTGCCTTGCTACGAATTTGGCATGCAGCTTCAGGACCAAGTGCCTTCGTGTAGTACATCCAGACGTTGTCTCTCTCCGAGCTTGCAAGGTCAAAAAGAGTTTCGACCACGGCTTCCTGTCCTGCTGTGAGTGACGAAAGCGAAGTAGCAGCAGCCCACGTCTTAAGCCGGAGGCGGCAAAACGGCATTGACAAATCAGTTGTTTTCTTCACGAGTTCCGGAAGCGCAAAATGGGAGCCATCATCCGGCAACTGAAGTATATTGTTGAGGACAGCCGTAATTATTTCAACCGCATTTGTTGGTGGGAATCTGTCACGCGCTTGTCCCTCGAGTACAAGATATATAAGGAGCTCGTTTGATAATGGCACGCGATTTGCATCATTGCTAGATTGACTTCTGATCCTGAAGTCCAAGGCGCGATCTGGACTTTTTTGGACGTGCCGAGCATTTTCCAGCTTGAGCTTGTAAGATACTGGATCTGTCCCCTTCTGGGAAGCGTCTATCATTGCAAGGAAATTTGCTAGGTGAGTATAGATGGACGACGCTTCATTGGTGGGGGTTTCTTTGCCATGCAAGGCCTTTAAAAGCATATCGACATATGCTTCGAACGCGACGCAACTGGTGCTTATCAGAATTGGTAGCAGATGCTTCAAACGCGACTTGGTTGTTGTGGCAAGTTTCTTGAGCCACGCAGCGAGCAAAGCGTCAAACTGCGCTATCCTGTAGATCCTCAGACGTGCATGCAAGGCGCATAAGATCTCATCATTCTCTGCTTGATTCTGGTAGTGGCCTTTCTCCAGTCGTTCAGCTAATACACTGAACAGCTGTGTCATGGTCTGCTCTTCCATTCGGTTGCCGGTGGAGAGAACAGCTTCAAATTCTTCGGTGAAGGCTGGACCAGCTTGCTGAAGGGATTCCGCCATTCCATCGGATACAGGAGAACAGGCAGCTACAGCGAGACTTCTGTCACCTCTGGCCAAGTCTTGTTGTAGCGAAGAGACCGATAGTAGATTGCTTGGAATAATCGAACCAAGGGAAATCAAAGAGACGATGAATTGGCGAGGCAGAGCGGTGCTTGTACGCATGGCCAGGTATGCTCGAAACAGTTGGGGATGTAAATCTTCAACTACTTCCAGGGCTGAAAATGCATCAAGATGAAAGTTGACTGTATCAGTAACTGACGCAAGCACTTTTTCATCATTTGAGGTGGTGCAAAGTTTCATAATGTCTGCTAGAACAGATAGGTCACCAAGATCTTCACAAATACTCCTGATCCGGCAGAATTCTACATCTGTAATGGCTGAGACAGGTAAAGCTTGACCAACGTCTTTCGTGCGTGATCCATTGCTTGATGCTTTAGATGATGCGGTGTGCTGTTTCAGGAATAGCCCAAGTTCGTGTCTCACGGACCAGCTGAGCCCTGAGAAATCAGAGACAAATGGTTCACCGATTGCGTCAGCCTCGTAGTTGAACATTCTCGGCAGCTGTATAGCAATATGGCCCTTGTAGGACTGGATGAGCTTTGCTTCATGGTGAACGGCGAATCCGGCGCGGCCCAGTAAGATGTTCCTAAGATTTTTCACAGCTGGATTGAGAGTGGACAACGGGACAGAAAGGAGGACTTGAGCGGCGTCGAAAGCTGACGAATTACCATATCTCCCGTTCTCGTCTTCCGCAGAGAGTGACGACACTGATGAGGATGTCTGGAGACATTTACGTCGCAGGCCTCCTCGGGCGGTCAGCCACTGCAGATACCTGCTCAGTGAAAAGACCCGAGACCGAACCAACTCTGAGACTAGCAGGCGAAGGCGAAAAGTGTCACACGAGGGTTCTGTTACCTGCGAGACCAGAAAGTCTGTCGCAGCCGAGTGGACATCGTGCTCCTCCTGATAGATCTGGAGGAGACGGACAGCCAGGTAGACTCTGTAGACTCCAGCACGAAACCTTGATGAGCACCACTCTAGCACGACTTGGACGAGCACATCCGTGTCGTAGGATGCAGACCGGCAATTCTGCGCTATCTTGCGAATATTGAAAGGTGAGCTTGCAGAGTCGAGAATGTCAATAACAGATTGTCGTGGTGTGCGCAGATCCGTTAAGCTAAGACTAGGGGCCATGGACAGCCTCTCATTCCTGCACGACAACTGCTCCAGGAAAAGCCTATCAGGTGCAGTGTTCAGGTCAAGGCACTTCTCTACCGAGCCCTTGTACTTTCTCCATGACTGAGGCATAACGAAGCAAGACAGGTTTGTGTGCATCATCGATCTCACCATATGCTTCAATCTTGCGACAAGAGGCGCCCATGGGCTCTGGACACGTTCGGTTGCTGTGAAGAGCTTCTCAAGAAGGCTCCCGGCCAGTAACCTTCCTCTTTTACGGTGCTTGATCAGGTCTGTTTTGTGGAGATGCACTAGCAGGAGCCAGATTGGCGAATGGTTGGGGGTAGCGGAAGAGATTGACTTCACGATCCAGTCCAGATAATGTTCGCGATCCAACAGGGATTCTGAATAGAGGCGAACAGCAAGACTTAAAGCATAATTCATCCTCGGTCGCCAATCTGCTTGTCCGCATTGCTCAATGCCATTCTCCAAGGATTGTTCGATGTTGGTTGTCCAGTCCCTTAGCCACTTGATCTCCGCCCCAGCAGCAAAGGTTGCGCTTGTGCCTTTCCTCTTCAAAGTGCGAATCTCGTTGGCCCCAACGCATTTGGCAAACCAAAGCGCACGACCTATTGGGACATTGTTGGCGAAGCATTGATCGAGAAGAGTTTGACCCCTGATCCCTTGCGGGATTGTACGACTCAACTTTCGAAGAGGCACCGCTGGGTTCGCAAGATCACTAAGCCACGTTCTCCTCTTTGCTTCGGTCAAGGTGACCCGTGGAGGTGGTTTGAAAGCGGATCCAGAGGAAATCCTGCTGTGGGCTTGTCGTTCTTCAACAACCGAAGCGAAAAGGGCGGAAAGAGTTTGTAAGCCAGACTTGTGCTTGAAAAGGCCATACAACGATTGTCTTGCCGTATTTGTCTCAATTTGTGAAACTGGCATTCTGTCTATGAAGCCTTGCTTCACAGTCTGATCGTTCAGGACATCCTCGGGATGATTGCCCATCCATGGAGCAAAGTCCGCTGTCTCTGTAGAACGTCCTCTTAGCCCAAAAACAGATAAGAGGTGATCTTTCATGTGCTTACTGTCTGTCTTGAACCTGGGAGCATCTGGAGGAGACTCGGTCTTGTATGGCATAGTTTGGACCTGCATGTCATTCTTCCTCCTTACACCCGAATTGTTCAAATTACCTTCAGTCATTGTCTGCATCAACAAGCTGTGCTTCCATGGTCTTTGTGGTAGAGACAGCGGACTGGAACGTTTAGCTACTGGAGATCGCGGCTGCGACTCCTGGACCCCTTCTGATCCCACAAAGAACCCATCGATCAGCTCGAGTGGCAGTCTTTTTGTATCCTGAGGTCGAGTAAGCCTATGTACATTCGAAAGAGCTGATCCAGGATCGGCGATGGGAGGATTCGAGAAAGCGGGAACCAATCCCGGGGACTCTATTTTCTGTCGTTTCGCAACCGAGTCCTCTTCCGTAGGGCGTCTGAAAGGCTTGTCATCCTTCTTTTCTATAGCAGTCGTCGAAGCTTGTCTCTTCAGCGACCGAAGCGTAGTAGCAGACGCAGAGAGATTAGGAGGCCGATGAGCACCGGCGGGTGAGATTGTGGTCATGGCAGAGGCATCTTGATCTCGGACTTGAATTTCTGGGAGGGAGAGCAAGCCTAAGGGCTCGCCAAATTGGCTGTCAGAATTCCAGTACAACCACCTCCCGGAGGCTTCTTCAGAGGCGGCGCAGGACCGGAGGAAGTGCGTGATTATGGAAGATCAAGCGGTCGGCTCGTACTCGTAGATCGCTGCTTGCAGATCACAGGGTAGGACTAGGTGACTGTGCCCACTTTATGGATTCGATTGCGTGAGCATGTAGGAAAACGGCTGTCGTTAGGAGAGGGAACAGTAGCACAGTCGTATCATGTGTAGTCATACAACAGGCCGAGATGCAAGTAATGACAGTAGTGGGCACACGAAGGGCAAGCATCCGTTGGCGTTCAGCAACACGATGGTGGCTGTCTGACTTGTTCGAGGTGGGTCCTTTGGTGCACGCAATTGGGTCTTGGGTGGTCAGACAGCCGGGCCGCATTTTCCAGGCATTCTTCTTCCGGCTCTAATCTGAGCGCTTCGACAAGGGATCCCTGGCCACTCTTGGAGTCCGGAGTCTTGCGAGGCCTTTTCCAATCTTTTAGCCAATCCATGATTCCTGCTCCCCTTCCCAAGCCCGAAGACCGAGATTCCCCGTCGTTGCCAATCAGAGGTGGTGCTGCGTTGGACGACTGGCAAACAAACCCCACCTGGCTGTGCCTTGGTCTCCATCGTACATTTCATTGAAGGACAAAAACTGCACGATGTCAAAAAAGGACATGCGAAGGGCAGACCTTGGTATGCAGAGTGCCGCATTTGGCGGGGAAAGCCATGCTCGAGAACTTGACTCCATACTGACACGGCCGATAGTGGTCCCCTATGTCGAACCCAAGAAGGACGAAAAATCTGCCGACCTGGGTAGTAAGTAGTAGGAGCCGTTCTCCGGTGACAACGAGGGATGCTCAAACTACCAGGCACGTTTGCGAGCACTATGCCGATGGCCGCAGTATGTTCAATACGCGCTGGACCAACATGCCAGAAGTTACTGATTCATGCCAATGCAGATGTTTACACGCAACAAGTGAGAAGCAAGAAGCATCTTCCTACATTCAATATACTAACCCGAGATCCGTAGGCTGCTCGGCTGGTATGAGCCCCTCTGACATGACCGTACACTCCCAGGACCTGATCCACTTTGCAGGACATCTTTCGTGGTCGCCATCTTGACCTGGCTATCGGAAAGTCCTGACCAGAGTGCAAAGAACGCTACCCCAGCATATTTGTCAGTCGGCACGTCATGTCAGTTACCCATCATCCACTTGTCCTGGGCCAGAATACTGATGCATCTTTCAGTTGTCGCGGTTGTAGTTGTACGCCTTCTCATCAAACATGAGCTCTTCTGATGCTGACAGAGTGCACCAGACATATCTTCCGCTCTTCCTTCCACCTGCACCGAACATGCGAGGAGGCCCTGCGATGGAAGCACCAGCTGCTGCACCACCCTAGTAATCAGTTTGCTCGATGGTGCATTGGTGATTGGAAACTCGTGAATCTGAAGATACTGTCCGAAGCGTCCTATGAACTCTCTTCTCCATATTGAAGGGTGATCTTTCTCGTACAAGACCCCTCTCTGCACTGTGATCTTACAAGACTCGCATTGATCATTCATATCTTTTTCTTGTCTTAAATGCTCCCTGGGATCCTGATCTGCAGTAATTAAGGCGAATCAAGTTTTTCTGAGGTCCATCACTCTCTTCTTTTCCTTCACCCGGTGGTCTCTAGCTCACCATGTTAGAATGCTGACATGACAGAATCTCTGATCCACATCTAGATGGGCAGATTGTAAGACTTCTGCCCCCATAAGTCCTGTACGGAAGAGGAGACCGTACTCCCGCGGAAAGGAATTCCGTCTACAGTCGCTGCGTTTCACGTGCACACGTTGACAGGAACGATCTCCTATGGATTGCGACCAATTAGTATCAAGCGGCATTTGATCGTATCCATTCCACAAGCTTTGGTAGTCCTTCTCGTTGATCGCATGAAAGACGGCGACTGATTCTTCACCTCCTTTGCCTGCGAATTCCTAGCGCCGCTTTATGCTGGGCTCCTTCAGTGTTCGGGCAGTTGCCGGTGCCAAGACCACAACCCCACCAAATTGTACTTCAAGTTCAACTGCACCCCAAGGCTGCGTCTTCCTTCGTTCTCACCAACAACAACATCTGCAACTCTCCACTCTCCAGCTTCGACTCTTACAGCGACCCACTTGCACCGACTATAAACCTTCTCACAGTCATCTCAATACCAATACAACACAAGACAGACGAGTTTATGACGACTATCGAAAACCTCAAAACTATCGGTTAGTCACCCATCCCTTGCTCGGTCCCTTGCCACCAAACCCCGTTGCACTCTCCTACGTGGACGACGCCAGAAGCAGTCGCAGCACAGATCACGATCTTCATCATTTCTCCTTTGCTATTTCACTGGGCACGTCATCTCATAATCGACTTCTCACTGACTCATTCACTAGACCCCTTCGCGGAGGCCGACGAAGATACCGGTCAAGTCCAGCAGTCTCAGCAATACATCCATATTCGCATTCAGCGTATGTCAAAGAATGGCCGTGGGGAGGATTATGGCTGACTCTGTTCCCAGAGCGAAATGGTCGCAAGACCTTGACCACCGTTCAAGGAATCCCCATAAAATTTGACCAAAAGAAGATTCTCAAGGTCATCAAGAAAAAGTTCGGTATGCTTGCGCATTCCGTTATCGACTTCTTCGTTGCTGACTGACTCCCTACAGCTTGCAATGGCACCATCGTCGACAGCCCAGAGATGGGTGAGGTGATTCAACTTCAGGGTGATCAACGCAAAGATGTACAAGAATTCTTGACCTCCGAAGAGGGCCTTGGTCTGGATGGTAACACCATCAAAGTATGCGCTTCGAGTTCTACTAAGGGGAAGTGATTTCTGACTTGATGAATCTGCAGGTCCATGGGTTCTAGACCTTCCCCACGTCGCCTCCGTCCGCACAGGCCGAGCACCGAGGGTTGCCAGCGTAATTCGTCGACTATCGAGCTTCCGTCGATGGCGAACCGACTTCCTATTATCCTCTCCGTGAAACCATCACTGTCGAGCCTGCTCAGAGCTGAGCGAGACCTGTGGAGCGGCGTGCTGGAAGATACCCATGATAGATGTGCTCTTGTCCCATGTCTAGTAGTGAAGGAACGAGCAATTTTGATTTTCCAGCACTGGGGCTGGGCTTTACAATTTTTTCCTTTTCAATGTCGATCAGCGCTGCGGGGGACTTGTCCAAGCATCAAGGGCACGTGCTATCGAACGAGTGGACCAACGGTCATTGTGCTAGCCTGTAGTAACGCTCTTCCATAGGATTACTGCAAACATGGTCGTTCTTACAAATTCGGCTTTGGTTTTGTCTCGTAGACTATTTCTGAAAGATTGCATATGGCAGTAAAGTGAATCTCGGCATCGAGAGGTATCGCCAGACACCGGCAACTTCCTGACCAACCAATGGCTCTGCTCGTCGCACATCTCTCTCAGCAGCTGAATAGGCCTTAAGCAATGCAGTAGGTAACACCTATATATTTCTAGACTCCACTTTGAGCTATGTACCATCTAAAACCCCCTCGTCGGATCCGCCGTCCTCATCCGATCCAGCAACGTCATCTTCCCCTCGCTACTACCACCCTTGGCCAATTTTTCCATCTCCTCCTTGGTAGTCGGCTTCGTCGTGCCCCACAACTTCCACGCTATCGGCTCCCCCTCCTTGTTCATCTGCTGCATGACCACGTATTCGGTCAGATCGGCCGGGGAAGGTGGGTTCCCATCTTTCTTGTCTAGCGACTGGAGGGTACGGATCCGGACGACGCATTGGCGGACGTAGACGTTCTTGCCCATGGGGAAGGGCGCGACGCGGTCAGAGACGATTTTAGCTTGGGATGGGAGGAGGGACGTCAGGGGGTAGGGGAGGAGGCGGGAGGAGAAGGGGAGGTTGAGGGGGCCGGTGTAGCGGATGAGGTTCCAGGAGTGAGGGGGGAGTTTGTTGTCCAGATGGTGTTTGATTCTGGATTGGGATTTGTTGGCTAGGCCTGTGCAGAGGATGTTGCGGAGGGATGGGTAGTCGGCTACGGCGAGGAAGGTGTAGAAGTTTTTGTGGAGGGCGAGTGCGATGGAGGGGCGAGATTGGAGATTCAGGGGCATCCGTTCGGATTTGGGCAATTTGCGTTGAGACCAGGGGAGGAACCATAGCAGACTTGGGGATGTTGTGTTAGTGCCGGTGGGTCAATTGGGTAGATTAGTCGATTGCTGGGGGTAAACTCACCCTCCAAAGTTCTGAACTCGAGTCCAAACCCATAGCCACTCCAGTTTCAGCCTCGATTTCCATTTACTGCCGAACAGCCTGGGCATCTCGCGGCTCGGCGGTCTGATAAAGGTCTGGGGTATTAGGCCGACATCATCGGGCACTTTGCTGCCAGACATCGCCTTCATCTGTACTTTTCTGCTCTTTCTGCTCTCCATTCGCTTTACGAGATCCTGAGGGTCTGGTTGTACTATTGTCATGGCCGACCTGGAAGGTGTGGGGCTGTAATGTCGAGACAGCTTGTATCGAACATGAAGGCATTGGGGACAGCGATTGCTGAGAGGAGAAGAAGGGAGCGGCAAAAGGTTTCTCGAATAAGCAGCCATATTTGCTGAGGGCTTATCACGAGTAGCTGACTTCGCCGCGACTCAGCAACGGTGGTGCTCTTGTCAACGGAGATAGTGCAGGACAGGGCCAATGCAGGTAAATCCAGAACTTGAAGCGCGAAAAATTGCCAAGACGTCTATGGCTGCCAAGCTGCCCTTCGCTAGGAGCTTCAACGGCGCCCCGTGAGTGCAGTTGAGGTCGCTGAGTTGTGCAGAGAAGACGTGTTGCCATCCCCACCCTCTAATCGCCTTAAGGCTGCACGATACTTGTCAAGCTGGAGCGACGATGGGCAAGGGCAGCGTCATACATACTCCACTACCTCTCTAGTAGTCTAACCACCACTTGTGCTGCACTTCATCTCGCTTTCACACCAGCCCGGCCTGTCTTCTCTGATGCTCCCGGTTGTATCCTGGCCATCATCTCCTCCTTCTGCATCAGATGGCCAACTCGTTCGAGGAGACCTAGCAAGCTCTTCATACTACCACTCCATTCATCCAATACCTCGTCTGGCCCTCTCTTCATTTCGAAGTTCACTATCCTGGCCGGGCGATCAATTCGAGCGTACACGATCTTCTTGCAAACAAGGTCACTGATGTATCTCTCCGTCTCTTCTTCCGATAGATCGAGTAGAGCAGTTAAACGTGGGAAAGTGATTCGTGTGTAGTACTTAGCAATGACACGCACGTTATGCTCAATAACACGGTTCTGCAAAGCCATATAGCGGCTGTACGCTTTAGCCTCTTCAGAGGTTGGGGAACCGGTCGCAGGCTTCGTTTTGGAAAATATGTCGGTGGAGCATAGATGTGGTCCGAACTGCTCGTCAACCATGGGCCAGCGCATCAACTCATGCATAGTGAAAAGCTTCAATAGCGCAACTTCTTCTAGGACGATGGATATCCGGCTATCTTGTTGGATTCTATGTAGGAGGTCGTTTTGCTCATTGTCATACGGTGCAAGAAGTACGAAGTAGATAACTCTTTGCAAGACGGCGCGGAGTTGTTCGGAATTCTCCTCGACTGACTCCGTATCAAGGACCTGTCTGTAATGCTTGCAGACCTCCAAATATTTGTCGTCCTGCTTGGCAAGGGTGATTTGCTGCTCATAGTATTTCAACTTCAGGTCGGTCACATCGTCCTCTTTCTCGATAGGAGGATCATCAGGCGATCGCTTCTTTTCTGCTTCCTCTCGCGCTTTCCGATCGGCTTCAAGCTGTTCAGGCGTCTTCTTTGGTTTTCGAGTAAAGAACTTGGTCCCAATCTTTCGGCTGAGAATACCAGCTTGTGTGAAATCCCCCTTCTCAATACATAGTTCAACTTGTTGTAGGATGAATTCCGTCTTCTCGCGCCGTGACATGGATCCAAATGTCTCAACCTGAAGCTCGCAAAGGATGTCGGCGGCCTCGTTCAGGTTGCCCTGCTCCTTCTTGATATCGGACAGCATTCGAGTTACTCGGGCTCGTTCGACTTCGACAAAGATCTAACCGTAATTAGCTCAACGAACAAGCTGTCAGCAGTCATGCATAACCCACTTTTCCTTCTGTGACCGTTCTCAAGGCTTCGATAGTCGACAACTTGACGTCACGACTTGGTGCATCGTTCAAGAAGCTCATTACAACCTGTACCATCTTTGTGATGGCTTGCTTGAGCTGGCCATGCTTTTTTGACAGCAGCAGCACCTGTTCATTCAGGAGGCCCCAGTCATTTGCTTCCCTGCACATTGTTACGATAGCGACTAATGACCTCGAAGTGGTAGCTAGATCTGAGGACTTTAGGAATGGTCAGCGAGAATCCGCTTCCAGCTGAAGGCGTTTCTGGGTTACTTGTCTGGCCTGCTTCTCCAAAGCGAGGATCTTATCGATGGCTTTCTGGACATCATGCTAGATATAGTCAGTATTGGCCCGTCGTTCGTTCAGAGCGGAGCAACCTTTGCGAGCTGTTGTGCCTCTGGGATGACCTTGTCCGCTTCCTTGGTGTAATCCCGTTCCGGCTTGAAGAGCACCCCATCCGACATAGTTTCAGATTGCTTTGTGAAGGACCGCCACGGGGCGAAGAACAATCCAGGGAGGAGCAAGGCAAGCGGAAGAGACGATGCTGGGATGGCGTTGCCTTGAGGTGCCTATTTTTCCGCGAGCTGCATCACAAAAAGTTGGCCGGGTCCCTGAGGCTGCTACAATGCCTACGCAAAAGTATCTACCCGCGGGCGCGTTTTCTTGGCTAAATTTTGACGCGTTTTTTCGACCATTACATTTGCACCATACATTACACCATGCCTAGAAGGCCTTTGGCGACAATTTCTGTGAATATCCCTCGTGGAGAAGAGTTTACATCCTATACTCGATCAAAAATAACAACTTTATATGAAGATGGCGCTGAAATTGGCGATATTTCGAGACGGTTGAAAATCTCCGAAAATACCATAAAATATACTGTCAAAACAGACGCCCAGCGTTCAGAAGGCAATATCATACAGCGTATGGGCAGGCCAAAGAAATATATTTAATTAGACGCTCGAAATATCATACATTTCATTTGAATTCATCTGAAGTCTATATACGTAGATATTTGACAAAATCTTTATATTTATCTCTCTTATAATACTCTTAATCGCATTCTCAATTCTGCGAGCATTAAGAATTAGAAAGCTCTTAAATAATTTGTATTAATAGCTGAACATGCTTAAATTTATTATAAATAAGTTAAAATTCACTTAAATTAAAAGATTGAGTGGGAATTTATTATTTTTTCAGATGAATACTTAATAGAATGAGGTAAGAGATGATCACGTTAATGAGTCTTTTATACACTCACGCAGAAATGAGATAAAGAGATGATTGAGCTATATAATATAAGAAAGAATATCTGTATTATGATTTAGAGTATTATTTAAATAGAAGAAAGATTAAATTTGATTATAATAACCCGCGATAAGAAGATCGCTTAAAATAGCTATTCCGCCAACTTCTATCTTAAAGTTCTTAATAATTAAATGAAAGTTTATTTTAAGTTTAATTATATATTTATGCAGAATAATATTAATATTCACACAGCTAAAAAGATTAAGAATTGATTTAGAGATAAGAGCATATTATTACTTAATTAACTGCTCTATTTATCAGATATAAATCTTATTAAATATGTTTGAAAGAAGCTGAAAGAGGTTATTTATTAATATTATTTAGAGCTGATTAATATAGATAAAAGTAAGACCGATTTACTTACTTTAAGTACTGCAATTATAGATGCTTGGGATGCAATATCTCAGACCTGACTTAATAATCTAATTAATAGTATGCCGAGACGGGTTAAGACCGTCCGAAAGAAGAAAGGCTGGCACATTAAGTATTAGCATTGAGAGGTCTAATTCAGAAGTATCTCAGTCTCAAGGCCTGCTATTTGTGAATATTTTGCAACGGGTCTCATAAATAACCTATTTATTTTGATCTTGTAGTAGTAAAATGTATGGTGGTGAATAAAACGGTGGGTGGGGCGCGAAATTTCCGCGGGTAGATACTTTTGCGTAGGCATTGTACTCCTTCCCAATTAAGCAGCGCTAACCAAGCTTCTCCAGTATCAAGACCTAATAGACTTACTAGTAGTTATTAGGAGCAATCCTTGAGCCTCACAGTGTAATCAAGGGTTTACGAGCAGCAAGTCCTCAGGCGCGCAACGGCTTCAGGGACGAGATCCATCGCAACCTTCATTCCTCTCTATTCATGTCCATCATCCTGGTTGCAGATGTCTTGTTCATCATGCCTGACCATTTTCCACAACCTCTGGTTTCTCAATGTTCCCTCTGACTCCGGTTTTTGCGCCTAGCTCTCTCGCTGCGATGGAAATGCTCAAATCTGCTCCAACATTAACCGTGACTTCCACCTTCAATCCCTTCTTGACTTTCGCTGTAATCTCTCCCAGGGCCCTCGTGGCTACCCAGATCCTTTCCCGAACGTCGTCTTCCTCTTCCAGGTCAGAGTCTTCGTCCGATTCTTTGTCCCCATTGGTTTCTGCCTTAGATTTTGATTCCGTTTTGGTGGTTTTGATTTTGCGTTCTCCTTCACATACTCGCAGCACCATTTCGCCGTCGGATAACGATTTCACCACCTTCGTTTTGCGAATCGGCACAGCAGAGTCCGGTGGGATCACAACCTCGAAGGAGGACTTCTCTTCCTCGGATTCTATTTCAATACCTATAGCATTTGGAGTGTGTGGTGTGACTGTCACCATGGGATGTGTTGACTGCTCAATATCTTCTTTTTCAAATTCTTGGATGAGTGATGCTTGAATGGCAGCGCCGGTTGCTGATAAGAATGCTGGGTTGATGGCGGTTGGTGTTATCGAGGGAGCAAGCACGATAGTCGCTTCGGTAAAAAGCGACTTCACATTCTGGGCAATCTTGGGCGTATGTGATGTACCCCCAGATAGTATGACCTGTCATTTAGTAAGCCAATGCAATGTACGCACAGAGGTCAGCGTACCTCGTCAACGTCCAGCAGATCTAGGTCTGCTTTCTTGACAGCCTCTTCTATTAGTCTGGTAAAGATCTGAAACATTTTCCCTGCTAATAGCTCGTATCTTGTCTTGTTGACCGTGGACCTAAAATCCAAGCCATCTGCAAGACTTTCCACACTAAAGGTTGCACTGGCACTTAAGCTGAGGGCTTTCTTCACTGACTCGGCTTCAAGCTTCAACTTTGCCAGACTCTTGTCGTTCTCTCTTGGATCGGTTCTATGTTTCTTGATGAACTCCTTTGCAGAGTGATCAACCAATACTTGATCAAGCTTGATGCCTCCGAGTTCATAATCGTGGGCCGTGGCCAGAATACTGTACATGCCCCCTCTTGAAGCAATGACCGCAACATCCGACCTGTTACCCCCAAGATCTGCCACAACAACGACTTTGTCCGCATGATCTTCCCTTGCGTCATATGCCATCAGAGCTGCAATGGGCTCAGCAATGAATTGAAGCACATTGACTTGCGCATTTTCGGCAGCCTTCGCTAGAGCTTCTTTTTGTGCTTCTGAAGCGTCTGTTGGAACAGAAATGACTGCAGAGGTCACTGTCTTGCCGGAGAAGTCTGAAGCTGACTGCTTCAATCTGCGCAGATGCCGGGTGGTAACGTCGGAAACGGATATGGTATGTGGGGTTCCATTTTCTGTATCTTGTACAGAAAATGCTATCGTAGAGCCACTTTCCTGTGGACGTGCTGAGCCATGGCATGGAGTAGGATCTATCGACTTGAAGCTGCCAGGAAAATCAGCATGCGCGAGGACTCGTCGTGCCACAAGCGTACTCTTTGCCCAGGTAATCTCTGAAATAGCCTATTGTATTCTTGCTGTTGCGCACTAGCTGTGATTTTGCTTGCGTTCCATGGAATTCTTCTCCATCAACGTAAGAGAGGAACGAAGGGATCAGACGATCTGGAGACCGCGATCAGAATCCTGCGCCGTCAGACGATCGAATGAGGTGTGAACTACCTCCTTCCTCATTCGCAATAACCTCCGCTTTGCCGTCCTGGAAGTAAAAGCCGTCAGCATCAAGGGGTGCAGATAAACCTTGGGGTTGATCGTACCGCAGACAGATGGGCTATCGAGCTGTTGGAATTGCCAAATGATATTCCAATAGCATATCGCTCAACACCATCCGCAGATGTTGCCCCATCGACTTCTTCGCTCATTCTTGAAATGGGGTACAACTGTGAGCGTAGCTAGGAGGAGTGCCACGGCATTGCCGCTTAGAATCTCAATGCAGTCCCAAAAATATTTATGTTGCAGGATCCTTTGAGGAAGGTGGGCCGGACACTTTTTCGAGGCAAACCAGCTCCAAGATTTAGTGAGCGAAGGTCGCTGAGGCTCATTGAGCTTCTACGGAATCATGGTTTCCAATCTGGTATTTCCAGGTGATCCCATATTAGGCCTTACTCTGCCCGCCTCCAGAAGTCTTCATCCTGCGTCTGGTCTCTACAGAGAAAGTGCCTCCGCTCTGATCATATCGACCGTCGCAGGCACTCTTGAACAAAATCCGAAGAAGAAGACTGCGCATATTACCGCTCCGAATGCGAGATACGTCCCTCGCGCAGGTGATCTAGTCATTGCTCAAGTTCAGCGCTCGTCCATGGACTTCTTCCATCTCTCAATCTGCCCCCACACACCGCAAGCCATTCTACCACAACTTGCTTTCGAAGGTGCTAGCAAGAAGACACGGCCTCAACTGAAAGCGAATGATCTCGTTTACGCCAAAGTCCTTGCCGCAAACAAGAATATGGAAGTTGAGTTGACTTGTGTGAATCCATCAACTGGGAAATCTGAGCCCGAAGGTCTTGGCCCCGTAAATGGAGGAATGGTGTTCGATATCAGTCCTGGTTTGGCAGCGAGGCTCCTCAGTTCACAGAACATTGGCATCATGGAAGAGCTAGGAGGAAGGATAGCAGGCGGGTTTGAGATTGCAGTTGGCAAGAACGGAAAGGTCTGGGTGGACTGTCCGGAGTCTGGGGTGAAAGATACGTGTGCAGTGGGAAGATGCTTGCAAGAAACGGACCGCGCCAAACTTTCGGAGAATGAACAGCAAAAGCTGGTAAAGCAGGTGCTCAAAGAAATGGGTCTTGGTTGAGCATTTGCACGAGGACTACCGTTGCTACGAAGCACACCAAGTCTAACAAAGCGTTTCAGCGGAGATGGCAAGACGTGTGAAAGCTGATCTAACAACTCGTCGGCTACCAAAGTGTCTCTCCTGGAAGATGGTCCGCGAACCTCCATATTGCCGAACCAAGTTAGCAAATCTGCAACGGTAGGCAATTCTGTACCTTTTTAGATGCGCCGTTCATGCGCTATAATTGACCCTGCTCCATCGGTCGCCATTCCGCTGCAGCCAACTCTGAGCATGTTGGATTGATGGCTGCGAGCTCAGCAAATTGTTCAATTCAGCCGTCTATATCAAGCCACCAGTATCGCACATGAAAACATTTCTTCGGCTTTCTGCTTGGTGCTCTCGAAACGACCTCGAAACGAGTCTGCGAGATTAACGGGGGTGGGTCCTCCTCCAGTCTGGGACGATGTGCTCGATGGATTCCACCAGCAAGACTTTGCGCTTGAAGACGTATCACCAAGAGGGCTGTGTTTGCATAAGGGCTACGACAGAATACAGGCTAGCTTGGTAACTTTCGATTTTGCATCTTAACTGCTTGAAAGAGCCTTGTTGTCTAGGGTGGCGTAGCATCACCTGCTATCCAAGAATGGAACGATCTAGAGTGGCTCAAGTGATAATGGTGGTCATCTTTTCCACCTCTATCTTCTCGTCGGCGTACGGCTAGGAGCACTGAAGAATACTTTGATGTATCACTACACCATACGTCTTTGTTCACGAGATTGATGTCCTTCACAATCTCCGATTCATTCTACCAGCATGAGCGACGATGTCTTTCGGCCACTGAGCTTCTCCCGTTTCACTTCTCACACTCGAACAAACTCGCGTCAAGATGGAATGGGGCTTAGAGGCGACGAATACCGCCTAGACAATTGAGGATCTCAGCGTTTGATTCCTAGAGACGGTGAATCCGAAGAGGAATGCCTTACAGATAGGCCACCTCGGTTTTCTATTGCTCGAAAAGCAATTGGCCACTCACAAGGCTCTGTCAGCACCCCTGATACCAATGGCCCATACGAGCAGATGGGCTCAGTGTATCCTTCCAACCAGCGGGAACGTAGTAATCGTATTGAGATCTTCCACATATGGTGGCTCGAGCTGTTATGCTGCGTGTTGTTTATTAGCGCCCTGGTTGCTGTTGTGGTCACTATTCGTCCATATGAAGGGCGTCCATTGCCTCAGTGGTCCTATCATCTATCCATCAATTCTCTCATTTCCATATACGTTGTCATTTTGAAAGTGGCCATGCTTCTGGTGGCTGCTGAAGGCCTGAGTCAACTGGAATGGCGATGGTTCGACCAGGACCGGCCACTGAAAGACCTTCTTCGCTGCGAAAATGCAAGTCGTGGTCCATGGGGATCTCTCACAATGCTCTGGAGGCTCCGTGGAAGTCAACTGGTCTCCTCGTGTCGGGCTTTCATCACGGGCGCTGCCCTCGTTATCGATCCATTTGTGCAGCAAGTCATCGCAACTTACGACTGCAGAGTACCTGCCGAACCTGCCATAGCAAACATACCTAGGACGAACAACTACCACGAAAGCGGGCTACACATCGGGGCGGGCTTAAACACGATTGCCCTTGGAATGCAAAACAGCATTAACGCAGACATTTTCAATCCAGGTAGAAGCGTTGCGTTCAACTGTCCAACTGGTAACTGGACCTTTCCAACCACCTACCACACTGTTGGGTACTGCAGTGACTGCAACGACACCACAAACGAGCTCCACGTTAACTCGGACCTCAACAGTAACAATTCGACTGCATGGACCCTTACTCTTCCTGCGAGCAAGACTTCTACATTTCAAACTGTATCTGCAGTCATCAATACCACTGTCTCTTCTGATGGCTCAGCTTATCTCATAGTGAAGTCGAGTAGTGGAAGAACGGATCTCGTTGGGTACGTATCCTCCAACATGAGTACAACATGTGCAGACACCTGCCCCTTGCTCGGTGATGCACATTACGATAAGTGCAATACGAATTGGGAAAACATTACGGTGGGGTTGCGCGGGCCTTCCAAGTGGAGGCAGTGCGATAGGTGCCGCCCGCTGTTCTTTGTTTCCGTGTGTCAGGACCTACAAAGCAGTAGTGGATGGAGGGCGTTGGTCGGAGAGTCTTGTTTCTGTGGCCACTAAATGGAACATGGCGACAAACATTGGCCAAGTATACTCAGGTATGGTCAATGTCGCGTGCCTCAATGCACAGGATCGCCAGTCACCTACCGATGCCATTTACGATTTCGAAGGCAAAGCCTGGATTCCTTACAATAGCTCAATCGACTCTACCGGCAATTTTTCTATAGGCACAAGCGACAAGACAAATATCACGAAGGGCGCTGTATCGGGTGAGTGTGTCTACCAGTATGGAGGCGTAGCCATCAAAAGCATAGGTTTCTTTCTGGCCACTTTTCTGAACGGGACAGTAAAACCTGGATCTTACTCATACGATTATAAGGGAGCGGCGCAGTTGCAAGCTATCTACAACAATGGGGGCCTCACCTTCGACCGCCTAGATGAAACTTGGAGAAATTTGTCCGACTCCATTACGAAGTACATGCAAGAGCATGGTGATGCCAATTTCAGTGCTCCAGCTACAGTCGAGGCTTTTCGTGATCAAACATGCGTTCACAATCGTTGGCCGTTTCTGGCTTACCCGGCCGCCTTGGTTCTTCTTGCAGTCGTTTTCTTTGTATGTATGATGTTTGAGACGCGCCGTGGGGCGACTAGCCGTGATGATTGGAAGTCGTCGCCATTGGCACTGCTATTTCCATGGATTCGACCGGAAAGCATTGAAAAGAGAGGAATTGGGCGAATTGGTCAGAGTGAGAGAGATGGAACGGATTGCAGGGCGTAGGCCAGTACGGATGACTCAAACTGAAAATGGATGGCAGTTTGTGGGAATGCAGGATGGGTCCATCGGGGAACATCACCACAAGGACAATTCAAACCTCTGTTTGTCTGTTTCAACCAATACTTGCAGCCTGAGGGATCCGGTCAAGCAATTATCCTCATACCTGCCTCTGTCCCCTTCTCCTGGGACATCTGTCTCCGCCCAGCTGATCGGAACTCACGAACGACACTTACGAAGCACCGTCGTCCGCTCACTTGGCTATCGCAGCATATCAAACTTGATCCAATGAACGTCTCTCATTCTGTCCCTACTGTGATCTCGCAACAGTCAGCTTCTCGCGTGACACAAGTCCTCCTCAGCCTTCTCCTTCCATCCTCTCGCGGCATGCTTCTTGTGTTTCATGATCTCCACAGACCGAAGTGCCCTAGCGATAGAGACATTTCGCACGCCAGAGTTGGTGTCATCCACCTCAGGCACATTCCAGAAACGCAGTGGGCCTGATCTGATCAAAGCCGTCTGCTCCCCCAGCCTTATCCTCTTCCATATCCCCAGACGCCCTTTCTCCCTTCCATCTGACAGTTCTCATTCCTCCCAAATACAATCACGACAGGACAATGCTCCACGGACCATAGACGAATAACATCAATGTCCCAAAATACCCACGGCTGCTGGATGCCCGTTCCATAGTGGATTCAACCAACAGAAGTTCTCGTTGCTACCCTGCTATAACAACCTCACTCGAGGCACCCACACAGGATAGGCTCCTCACCTCCAATCAATATTGGTGTCATCCATAGAAGCATCGCGGCTAAACCCCATCAAGCCACCCCCAAAAGCATCAACCTTTCTAGGACTACTAAACCCTCTGACTACCTAAGCGCAAGGAACATGGAAATGGCAGAGATGAAGGGTGCCCTCCATCTCCACCCTTCTTCCCACTCTGTAAGGGAAGAGGCCGCTGAGAGGGACGATGGAGGACAGAGAGAAAACGCAGGGAGTACAAAACCAGGGAGGACGGGCGCGAAGTAAGTCAGCAAGCGGATAACTAAGCCGGTCTATGCACTGGCGAGGGATAGACACGAGGGGAAATATGGATGAATTGTGTGGAAATCGAATCAGTCGTACAAGATCCAGAGGCAAGATTGGTGGCTTGATCGAGGTCAACTAGGCTGAAAATATTGGAGAAGACGGCTGTGATGATTTCAGCAGGTAGATGAAGGGAACCGCTAGGCTCGATGATGAGGTTCCACTGCGGGCTCGTTCCTGTACAAAAGTGATGAGACAGTAGGAATGAAAGAGAGACCTCGAATAGCATTGATTGAATATCTAGCATACACACTCTTCTCCTATCCACCACCACCACCACCTTTCTTCCACTTCTGCTATGCAAGGTCTAAGGTCTCCTAAATAGCAACATCTGCCCTCCTCACATCCTCTAGAGTAGGTAAAGTATGTTCATGCAGACATCACCATCTCTCCTTCCAAGCCATGCAAAGATTTTTTCTCTTCTTTGCCACCCACAACCAGTCGAAGGCTGGTATCGCGTCGACCAAAGTCGCTATCTGTGATATTCCACCACCATGCAAACGGTAAGGGCAAAAGTGAGGTATGCTCGATATCCGGAACTCCCCCTTCACCCCGTTCCAAATAAAGTTCCATCTTCTATCTAGCAAGAAGAAAAATGACTGTATCTGGTCTACTTCCTCCGGAATGAGCATCCTTCTGTGAGTCTGGCTTTGCCTCCTGTAGGTTGGCAAAGAACTGTCGAGCAACCGGCGCAGATGACAACTGTTTGAGCGTGCGAGAAGACGGTGGTTATACTGAAGCAGCCTGGGCATTTGACATCCATGAAGAATGATCGAGGGGCGGGCACGAGGGTCTGGAATATGATTAGTTTTGAAGCTACGGTGTGCGCAGGTAATGCACCTTAAGCTTGTGTCTGCGGGCCTCGGCCTGAGGCGTTGGGTTGAGGAGATCAACGGCGAGAACCTGGAACAGAGAAGGTTAGCATTTTGAGGATGGTTGAGATGTCATTGCGATGCTGTTGGTGGTCGCATGCTGGAACCGGAGAGGGAAGTTTTGTTCGTCATCGACTCCGCTGGCTCCGATGGGAGGGATGCAGCTCACCATTTTGACGGTTGAGAAGCTTCAGTAGGAACTTTAGATAGTCTGTAGCTCGATCGGGATGTGGTAGCGATCGTGGGATGCCGTAGATATTGAAGATGCGTAGTGTGACAGATGTTCCAGCCAGTCGAGGCAAAATCTGGAGAGGGTCTTGAAGTGGGCTAGCGGATCTTACTTTAAGTAACCAGGGCTTAGGGCTTTCAGTGAGCTAAAATCTTGGCGTGATGGTTCGGCTTTACATTATAGTGACTTTCATTTGCATATAGGACTGATGTAGGCCACCATTCGAGAAAAACAGGCCACTAGCAGGAAAGCCTCGAGTCACAATGATGACTATAAACTAGATCCTCACAGGCAATCGATCCACAAGCTGGAGAAACAGGTAATGCAAGTACAGCACATTCGCAACTATGGCGAGTTCCATCACGAAGCTATGGTAATTCTTAAACGGCTCGCACCAGACCAAACCGCTCCCCTAACGTGATCGCCGCTAAGACAAACAAAAGACGCGAACCTTCTGGATCGATTCAACCACGGATCTCTCGACGATCCAAGAACATTTTCTTAACTCTAGAACCTCGTTCAAAGGTCATGCGACTCCCCAAATGGGATCCTCCGCTGCTTACAAATCGCCTTCCAAGCCTTCCATCGTGTAAGGTAGCGATGCATATCAGAGGGTCCTAATGGTCGTGCCAATGCCCAACTTGCTTGCGTTTCCTCGATCAGGTTATCGCCATATGGTATAGGATGATGACTTGGATTCCTTTGGACTAACTCCTCATACTCTCTGTAAAATCCTAGCCTGAACTGCCATGGCATCTCTCCCAAATTGACAGATCGTCGGTACCGAAAGTGTTTGGCCCTTGCAAGCAAAGCATGAAGAGGAATCAGTGACATTCCGTTTGATGGACTGGGAGTAGTCATCTTCAATACAAGGTTCCAGGTCACTTTTGCGTAAGGACATTTCTCCAAATGTGGCACAATTTCTGATGCGCTGTACATAACGTGCTCCAGATGATGTCGACCTTGTGAATGCAACCCCCAAAAAAACCTGCATCCTCGGCAGAGTATCCCATGATATGAACACTGGGTCACGCTTGAACTCCGTTTGATGATTCCAGGTAGATGAATGGCAGTCATAAAGCGTAGGTTTTTGCTTTCGATAGCATGTATTCGTCCAACCAGAGGTGGAATTTCGTAATAGCACGCTCTTCCCTTGCCGCGATCTATACGCCTCTGAAGGATTGAGGGTATGTAGATGGTTTTTTTGGATGGTCTGAAAAATTCAAGAGCCGTGGTGTAGTCAACCGCCCAGTCGCGTTCAAGCTTCGCATAGCCCCAGAAAGAATCTTGTGTAATTGTAAGAACCTTGGGAACACATTCATGGTACTTTTCCAGGATTCTCAAACCCAGAATGGTCACTGCCCTATCTCCCATCATGGGATTTGGAATACAACCTGCCACAAATCCAAGACTGACGCAATGGAGTCGTCGATCGTTCGTGAGGCAATGGAAACAACATCGCATGCATTTCACAAGCTGGACAAAGCTGCCGAACTGTCCGCACAATTCGCAGCGATCGCCAAAAGTGACTGCAAGCAAGCGTGTCACCGTGAGAAATTTTGAAGCTTTAATCGCAATTGCTGCTCGAACGAGATCAGGCCCGCTCGACATGACCTGTTTGAATGGAGACCAGGATTCGACGATGTATTTGGCACATGAGTTCGTGCGCCGAAGGTTCATCAATCCGCCTATGGGAATATGTTCAAAAACTGCGAAGATCACTTCCGTTGGAATGTCATGGAATCCCCCAAATGTGGCTTTTGGTTTCGCAGGCCGCCAGGACAGTGGAGGGAGGAGCTGTAGATGGCGGGAGATTTTACGGCAATCCATCGTCTTGTCGTGCCAGGTCTGAGTCATGGATAATAGTTTGAGTTGGTCAGCTGTGATAGATTCGAGACAAAGCGAGTTTGCTGCAAAGGGAGGTTCGGTTGGTGGTGCAGCCATGGTACGACGAGATTTACAGACTGATTCAATCAGAACGAATGTCGATGTGGTGTAAAGACTAAAAGAAAGATACTGGCAGATAAGAGTTTGCAATGAGAATGCTGTAATGTAGAATTAATTGCATGCGAAAGAAGGTAATTTATGCAAACCCCATGACCCAAGGGGGTGGGGAGGGAAATGCCATGAAGCAAATAGAAAACATTCTTTGTAGAAGGCGCTATCATGAAATCGAAAAACGAGTTGGGACCCAGAGAAGGAGTAGGTGCGTGAGAAGAGGTAGAAGACAAGATCATAGACAATCGCGATGAGTCCATGGTTGTTTCTTTCTATAACGCGAATGAACAAAGGTATCCTCCGTTTAGTCGTACTCTTTTCTCGAAGCACGAGTGGGACCAATGCACGAATTCCAAGGAGAGGTAGTTCTTCCGTAACCAGCAAAGTCGTTCCAACCTGCTTCCATCATTAGGATGCCAGCAATCCTTGCCATCTAAATCATCGTCATCATCATCATCACACAGAAGGCGGGAAGAAAATCCAGCGATTTTTGCACAAGAAAATCGAGCTTTGTGGGCAAGAAAACAGCCGGCCAGCATAGTAACCTATGTCCTCGAACCATGAAATGATGGCTTGTGGGAAGTAGACGATCGAGTGCTGAAACGGTAGTCGGTTCTGGGAAGACAGAGTAAGGACCTGAAATTGCCTGTCCATATACACATCTTGCTGTCACTGTATCGTGGAATTTCGCACAGGACTTTATAAATGAACAAAATTATATGCCAAGCCTGCCAAGCTGCATCTTCTCTCTGGTTAATGCGCTGGAATATCAAAAACGACATCTCACCTTAATTGTTCAAAACTAAATGTGATTCTCAACACCCAAGGAGCCTTTGGAAGGCAAAAAGTTTGACGACACGTAATATCTCCCGGACGGGGAATCGAACCCCGAGCTCCACGGTGAAAACGTGGGATGTTAACCGTTACACCATCTGGGATTGACATTTAAATTCCTGGTAGTATATTCAATATAATTAAATTATCTCCGCCAATCTTACTGCTCTGCTGGTGAAGGGTGAAGGAAACGGACATGCCAGAAGGGGCTCCTGAATGGTCGGCAGAATACGCGGCCAAGCAGAGAGAATTAGACTGAGAAATTCTCAAATGAACAAGTGTTTGAGGGGATATGTGGAGTGCGACAGGAAGTACGCAAGGAATCGAACTTGGAAAATTGGTATTGGACTGGTAACTAGGTAATTCTGACGGTTGAACCGACCTTTCCGTACCTGTAGCCTTGACTCGAAAGTGAACTGGTTCAGCGAAATGGAAGCTCTATAACGCTCAGGACTCTTTCGAAAGCAGTAGATTATATCCCGCAGCACAGGGGATGATGCTCGCCATAGGCGTACTTTGCAGACTCTCCGTCAGGATCTTTCGGTCTTTGAAGGATTCGCCGTTTTCAAGAAAACCTCAATTGTCTTTCCCCCATCTTGATCCTCTATACGTTAGTGCTTTCTTCCCAATCCGTTGCCCCTTGTAGAAACCATCCCCATCTCTTCACAAACCCATCGCCAACCTCCCAATATGCAATGCCAAACAGATCACCCCAAACAATCATACCTCGCCTTACTACCAGATCCATACCGTTTTCTCTTTCGAAATCATATCCGCGATTTCCTTGTCTCGACAGGGTCAACACAAAGCTTCCCATCATCTTTGTAGTATTTACCTTCGGTGAACATGTTGCTACATAACTGTGCACTCGGGGAGCTGTCTAGGATTGGGTGGTGAATGGATTGTCCTCTGAAGCTCTGTTGGATGCAGCATTGGGGTTGATTTTCTTCTGCTGAGAATTATCAGTGCAGATCGTAAAAGTTGATGGATAGTCATGATGGGAGAATTGTCCGATATCAAGGTTCAAGGTGTGGATGATGGATATAAACGCCCGAAAGACATTATAGTATATCAAGGAGATCAAGTGATCCGCAGGTAAAAGGATTAGATAGGTTGGATAACGAGCAGGAGGGCCACTGGACCCGTTCCGCTTCTTGTCCTTCAAGGGTCTAGGATTCTTGGCTATGGTGCCAACCTAGCAGTGGTGGATCGGTGCGTCAGGATCAGCCCATTCTAGTGTTCGGGTGACCCCTTCAAAAACTGTGATAGGGATTCCTGGCCACTGGGTTCAGTGCGGGCATTGTCCTCAACGTCGAAGGCTGGACCAAACCTCCCGGTCTTGTGGCTGCAGCCGTCCAAAGGTCATCAGTTGGTGTACGCTAATCACCCATGTCAAGGAGGACGGGATCCAGGGTTGTTCCTGTTGTGGAGCTTAGGATGCCAAAGGTGGAGGAGACGGGTGTCAAGGGCATCAGCATGAACGGTTGCCCTAGACGTGCTTCTGCTGGCCTCTGCAGTCTACACGGTAGTGCCTCGCCGCTGGAACCGTGTGATCCGGCTGCTTTGCGATGTCCTAATCCAGAAGTTCCAGGAAATGGTAAGTGATACCTGAAGGAGGCTGACTAACTGTAAGCTCTTTGGCTCAATCGATTCTGTAGCTTGCGCCTTTCAGCAGGATTCGTGATCCCTGGTTATTCTTCATCTAACGTCTGCACATTAGGATGAAACTTCAGCGATATGCTTGGTGATGACATGGGCTGCGCCATTTATCGTGCAGCTGCAAGAGATCGGCTAAGATTTGACATGAATACTGGGAAGTAATAGAAGAGGTAGGTCGATGAGATATAAGACCGAACCATCAAGCTTGGACTGACAAAGCAAAGAGCGATGGCACGAAATGCATTTCAAGGAAGGCTACATCGTACAAACTCTCCAGCCCAATAGCCGCGATAGCAGATCCGAAACAGGGTTGAGAAAATGTATCGACGGTGCTAATGTAGACTGCTTACCGTTACCCAGAATGACCACTAATGCAACAACTTACTGGTGATTGGCCTCAGTTTACTATGACGATTTGGAATTCAGCAGCAAACCAAAAAAGAAAGAATAGATTCAGTGTTTGATCATCTTAGCGGCCGCCATAGCAATGTCATTTGAGATGACTGGTACGGGTACGAATCGTAGTTTCAAACATGTTGTCTTTCTCATTGGGTTCTTATATACCCCCTCTTTCCAATTCGGCAGAGAGATAGCGTCTTCTTCGCCGCGGACAATGTCCCAATAGTCAACGTTAGCTCCACCTGCCATTGAAGGGCTCGATTTCCATCCCCAGATCGCTTCTATCTTCGCCAGATACAGATCATCGAAACTTGCAAAAAGTCTGCGTGAGAAATGGTTCGTCTGAAGATACGGACCGAACACTGTCATGAGAAGGGCGGTATGGACGACTACTCCACAACCTTCCGTTGTCGACAGCCGGCGAGATGACTGAAACAGCGCAATTTTGTAGACAGAACATGACAACGAGGTTGTTACTCAGCTATGGGCTTGCGGCGACGCGTGCTCGGAACTCGTGGCATTTGATACTTGCTATAGTGGTATCAAGTATGAAGAGACCTGCCTACTCCGAAAATATGAAGGAGCATTGTAAGAGCTATTATTCTCGAGGCAATTCATGACATGGCTTGCCCATTTTGGGATTATTTGGCTTTCCATCGGCAAAAACCAATGAATTCTTGCTCAAAGGCCGCCTCTACCTCCTTTTCTTCACTGAAAGTGAAAATTGACAGGCTGATTCCTATGGATGCAGAGCCAACGACGGTTTCATTTTCAAAACGAACCGATTTGATCGTCCTGCTGGGCTGCTCCCTGACCACCCACATTCTCCTCGGCTTCTTTTAATTCGTTTCCCGGTTTGCTTTGATGAGTCTTATTTGCAGGGTGAGCAAGTTCCCCAGACAGACCAAGACGGCGTGGATCACTCATCTGGCCAGCTAGCTTGAAGGAACGTTCAAGCAGTGCTGGTAGGATGGTCTGCTTTATTTGGCTTTGAAGCAGCGGTTGCGGGGCAAGACGCAATAATTCCTGAGTTCCACTTGCATCCATGCCCTCGAGACTGAGATGCTCCAGAAAGAGTGCTTTTTGTTTATAAGATCTGCTATGAATCAACTCCCAACTTTCGAGTATGAAGTCAACTTTTGTTGGTGAAGTTTTGAGTGCCCAAGCATCCTCGGGAGTTGTGATTGCATGCGGCTCAATTGAACCCAAGGCGTCTCCGGTCCTGTCTGAGCCGTATTTTGTGAAAGTTGGCTGACGTGAATCCACAACATCCCCATGCTCCGGTTTAGCGTACCTTACCGTGTATTCGGGCAAGGTCGCTGTCAGGAACGGTGGAAATTGGTCCGAATCCGATCTCTGAATCTGCTCTTCAAATTCTTTCAACCATGTGGCCTGCTCATATCGACCGTTCTTCCCAACGCGGATTCTTAGTAATCGACGCTTGAGGCGCCTTACAAATTCCAGGTCAAAGGCGAACCGGGGAGTCAATAGCTTGTGAGACTGCTTGTGCATAATTGCCCAGGCGTTCGTAACGTGGTTTGCGATAGCAGATCCAGGCTTGCCGTTTTTAAGAATATCGATTTCAATAGGAGGGACTTCTATACCACAAGGTAGCTGAGAAGTCATTGGAACATAGCGAAGACGGTACTTGCGTTCATAGTCCTTCCCTTCAGCGCTACCAAGTGGCTGTCCGGTCTCATCAACGGGCGAGAGCAACTTTAGAAAATTGGGTACTCCAGGAAGATCCGGGGATAGTAGGGTTGAAACTGATCTCTTCGCTGTGAGTATTTGTGTCTCTTTCTTATTGTATCTGGACTTGAAAGAATTTGCGATAACTGGATCGGCATTCGGAAGCAGGATTTTGCCAAGGTGGGCGAAAATCTCTTCCTTGATGCCATCTGTGTTGATAAGGTCCCTCACGGCAGGTTGTTTCTTCAAGGGCATTTCGAAGAAAAATTCATCATTTTGTCCTTTCAAAAGCTTGCAAAGTGCATCGCTGTGCTTGTTGAGAGTGAACCAATGTTTATTCAGTTGGTGTAATGGCGAGTCCGCCCCTGGATCATTATATTCCATCTGCATTGGCTGCTGCGGAGTCACCCAGCGAGCCCATGCTCCTTGTCGATTTGAGACATTTGATGCTTTTGGCGCCTGATGCAAAACCAGGTGGGGTTGCACGTCTTTTTCTGACAGCCACATGGAAACCTTTTCTTGAGGGAGTCTACTGTTGGTGACAGGGTAGAACTCGCGTTCGGCAAGTAAAATGGCTCGCTCTGCATTCAAAGCATCTCGTAGGTCGTGCATTTTGTGGTAGCAAATGGTGAGCCAGTCGGTCTGTCGTGAGATGTTCTTGTCTCGTTTAGAGGCCCAGTCAATCGGGACGTTGTAGGTATGAGTGAGATGATCTAGAAAAGCTGACGTCGCAAATTTCTCCAAGTCGTTACCGGTCGTCACGGAACGGACACGAGAAACTTGTATGTCTTTCAGGAGATTTCTCATGTCGGCTTGAGCGGCAAGAACATGCTTTAGCTTTCCTTTGATGCCGATATTTCCATCGTCTCTTGAAGCGTCGATTGCAACGTCAAATTGTTTTCCGTATTGCTCTGATGATAACTGCTTGCGACTCATCATACATTCGAGCTTCTGCGGCGGGACTGAAGTGCGCTGTTCTGTCTGCTCGTCCCCCAGGCTCGTAAGTTGCCATTTGTGCTTTAGGATATGATCCACAAGAGCTGCTTTCGCAAGCTTTGGTCCTACTTTGGCCGGCTTTGTGTTGTTTTTGGTTCCTTCACTTCGTCCAGGGGGGCGAAGGGTCTGTCTCTGTATCTTGCTATCGCTTGCCTGTGTATCAGTAGGGCTGACCAGATTGGGTCGGCCGCCTCCCATGGAGTACGAAAGTAACTGGTCTTGTGTGAAACCAACTATAAGCTTCTTCCTCAGTTCAGTCCGTTCTCTTGCTGATAGAGCCCTGGACTTGCTCCGATAGGGGTCGCTGATTTGGTCGAGGCTCCACCTGACACTTTCAGAGCTCAATGGTAGATTTTCTGCTTGTAATGCCTCCAGGATTCGCGGCTCGGAAGTTTTCGATCGCTTAGCTTCATCTTTGGCAGCTGCAGGGACATGTCGATCGCGATCTTTCAACACGAGGACTTCTGCTGGTTTGCCCAGGGACGAGACTCCCAGCTCAGCGACACGTGGTGGCTTCCAAACCCGTCGAAGTTGTTTCTTTGACTTTTTGGAGGGGCGATGCTCTTTTCGAGGTTCTTCACCATATTCATCGACATCTTCGACGACTGCAGCTGCTGTGCTTTGTGTTCGAGCGTTCTGCCAGACTGGGAGCACCGCATGGGGAGTTTGAGGCGGGAGAGAGCGATTGATTCGTAGTCGACATCGTAAGCACACGGAGGCGTCCTTGGGCACTCCAATCCACATGTAGAGGTTACTTGTAAGAGCTAGGCGAAGTGGTGAGTACTCATGGTCTGACTTGCTGTGGACTAAATTTTGCGCTGAGAATGGCAGACGGTGATATCAGCTTGGCAGGGGTTCCTCTACTAATTCAGTAACACTAAATAGTTATCTTAACTGATGTCTGCTATGACTTCGAATTCTTCCCAGTACAAAGTCTCCAGCTGGTGCATGACTGGATCATGGATTCGGTCTTTAAGTCCATTAATACAGAAGACTTGACAATACTATCATAGTTCTAGCAGCGTTCAAGTATGAACTTTGTCGAACATGGATTGTCAGGCTGGTCAACAAAGTATGATATTTCTCGTAAACTCGGTTAGAGAACAGATCAATATTTGGTGAAATCATACGTCGGATGCTCAATGTCAGGATACTAGTCTCACACTTCCTGTGTGATGCGGCTTCCTGCATGCGGCGCCTCTCTGCCAAACACAGTGACCAGTGACCACTGGGTCATCATGTCTTTCATGAACGGAGGTACACTTCTATCAGATGAATGCCGGAAGATGAAACAATGACCTCTAGGACTAAGGGACATATAGCAGGAGCCGTTTCTCGGAGACTTCATCCTGACTCGCAGCATATTCCGCATCATGGGAGATCTCCATCAAGCACGGAACAGCTGTTCCATTGAAGGTCTCAGATATGAACACATGAGGGCTAGCCATCTGCTGAGCCCGCAACATCGCACAGAGAACAGAGTGGCTATCAGATCCAATGGCAACAGGTGCAATATTCCACGCGTCAACGACTCGAATATGACATGGGAATATTACGAACATTGCCTCGACGAAACCCCACCGTGGCCCAAACGATGTGAAGCTGTTGTCAAGGATTGAACGCGTCTTGGAGGCTGAATCCTGCACCGGTTTTGGCACAGAGGCACTGACTGCTTGCGTCTGACACTTCTCGGGCACCCATACCCATGGCTTCATCTCGAAGTCAGCTGAAACGCGCTTGAGTTCTTACGACAGATTTCGCAGCTCTGAAGAAGACGGCTGGTAATTGGTCAAGGATAGTGCGCGGGTTTTGGCCCCCAAGATCGGTTTCTGGAGAAGCTGACTCGAATCAGGCTCGGGATTGGTCCCAAAGGCATTCCAATGATCGATAGCCACAGATCTCTTTCCGTCCCGCACCCGACAGGTCGGATCTGATGGCTGAAACGAAACGTGGCTCACAGGCTGACAGGACAGACCTCAACGAACATCCTCAGCAATTGCAGGTGAAGCTCTCGACTGACCTCCACACAGCGACTTGCCGAAGGACCCCCCGTGAGATCTCCCCTTGCAGAGCAGCAGAGATTGTGCAGAGCAGCAGAGATTGCGCGGTCATTCTCCCAAAATAGAAAGCTCAAGGCTGTCTTTCTGGTTTGAAGGCCTGACTGGTGATCGTATGGTCGCGCCGAGGCAAATGCCAGGCCATCGGCTTCCAGAGGGCCGCTACCCTGAAAGCGGTAAGGCCCGCTTCCTGCTACTGGGTCTTTCAGTCAACACAGCCACAGCTTTGACGAAGCCTTGCATCGTGGTCGCCGGCCGCCGCAGACCCAATATGTGAGTCTGTGACGTTGCGTGTTGGACCAGGTCAGATGCGGCGCTTCGAAACAAGGAAGATCTGGGAACGGCAGAATCACATGGCACCTGTGGCCGTCAACTCAGGCATGCTTGTCCGACGAGGTGAGGTCAACGATGTCCACTCAGAGGGCCCAGCAGGGATTCCAGCCAGTGGCGGCACTAAGGTCCCGCCTGCTTTCGACGAATCCAAGCAGGAAGAAGCTCCAAGATCAAAATGCCTCAGCCGAAGCTGTGCAGACTAACAGAATCCATCTTGTGACTTCGCTCAATGACTGGTCATCGCACACCCCCCTTCTGGCAAATCCTTCCCTGGTCAACCGCAACGTCCAAATCCAGCATCCTTTACCCGAGCGCGACGACTGATCCCCTATTCAAGCTTCCCAAGACGGGCATGAGGAGTGAGCACATGTCGTGCCGCGTTGTCGGATTCAGAGAGAATGGTACGTCTCCCTGTCATCTACACCTGGTCCGGGGAAGTCAACGTGCATGTCAAACGCGCCGTAGAAGGTGGCCCTATACCATCACTGTGTCCTCGACGATTTTGAAACGAGCGGCAAGGTTTGACTGGTATCAACGTTTCCTCTGACTGTCACTGTCGGAGATGAAAGAGGAAGAACTTGCTTGTACAATCCTTGTGAATGGTCAGTTGAGTCGATGGCAGCGCGGTCTCGCTATTCCAGGTCAAATGGCCGCGGTGATTCGTCGATTGTGGAAAGCATGGCTACGAGTACTATCTAAGCTTCTAGAAGGAGATTGGTATTTCAAGCGATGATGACCGAAGAGCAGTTTTTGCCGCGTCATTCAATCTCGCGGCAGACCTGTCATAGAGGCAGAAGGACTGGCCACGACCACAATCATTTGCCATATTGGTTCCTCTGCAATCAAGTCTTGCATAAGAGGTCGATCCAAATCGAGCTGAGCCGAGAGACCAGTCGCAAAGACCGATGACTCTGCGTTTGTTAGGTGCAGATGGCTAGCTGCATGGACGGCTTTTCCAAGGTTTTTTGGGTCAAGCTGTTGCGATTTCAGTGGGGCTGGAGCGACCAGAGGACGATCACAAAGGTCATGCTGCATGCAGTTCTGTCAGACTGTCTGCCGGTCTGGCCGCTCCCAGCGACGGCCAGTGCCCCCATCCGATGCAACGTCCGAGACTGCCACCACCATGGCCACTCAATCTCTAAGTGTGCAGGCCAAATCGACACGCTTCAGCTCAGCTTTGCAGCAATAGTATCAGCGATCGTTTCCATGTACTCGTGCCAGTACGGGTCTGTTCTGCATGGTGCTCGCCATGATGGAGGATGGGGGATGGGTACGAGTCCTCGTAGGGTTGTGTGATACTGGGTGGACAAGACACGGCGATTCGTAGGCAAGCCGAGTCGAGCACTAGCTAGCTAAACTGGGGAGGCCGAATGGACTGCGCACGCCTGTGGCCGCCGCGGGTCAAGCCCCCCCGGGCCCGAGCCCCTGCCCTATTGGGGTTAAGTCCTGCTTTTTCGCCTCTGTTCCCGATCATTATAAGGAAGTCCTCCACCCCACCATCTCGCCGTCTTGCCCTGCCTGGTCATCCCTCCTTCATTCCGCCTTCCCTTCCCTTCCACGACTTCCACCCCCCCCCCCCGGTCTCTCCCCTTCTCTCCCCTTCTCTGTTCTTCGTCAAATCCTCGACCAAGGCACGCATACTATTTCCCTCGTCGAGACCGCCGGAACCGCCAACCAGTATTTCTTCTCAACTATCTCTGTCTCTTCTTCAATACATTACAGTCTGGGCATCCGTTTCGCATTGCTCCTCAGAACACCACCATAATGCCGACCATATTATTACCTGCATCTGCTGCCGCCTTCGCACCTCGTTCAGCGCCGAATGTCGTTCTCAACTCAAAGGTGGAACCATGGTTGACTGCCACGCTCAAGCGCATCAACCGGATCAAGCGACCCCTCAACAGCGTGCCTCAGCATACTCGATGCCTGACCGAGACTCTCTCATCACCCAACGCCATCTGGACACTATGCTCGATCATGCTTCCCAAAGCTCCTGATTCAGAGTTGCGCAAAGATTCGAATCCATTAGTCGAGGCATTATTCAACTATCAGCTCCTTCACGCCGAGGCTTATGTTGTGCATGTCGATATGGTATCACAGAATGAGGTCGCCTTCAAGCTAACGCCAGAGACGATCGAGTCACTCGTCGAACATCACAAGGAGATCTTCTCGGTCGACACTGCTGCCGCTACATGGAATTGGGCAGAGAAGGAAGTCCAACTCAAGAAGCTGCAAGAAGAGTTCATGCAAGCCGCCAATAAGTTTGTCTATCGAACTAATGCCGTGGCCTTGGAGGGTCTCGAGGAAGATGGAGCTGGTGAACTTTTGTGTGGAAGAAGCGACGATGTGCGAGAGGCTCTCATGGGTCTATTCGTTCCTCTGCTTCCTCCTCCACCAAGGATTGTCGATGTCGTTCGTCCTGCTCCACTCCTTCCCAGCTCTTCAGGCGCAGAACAATGGTGGCCTTCGCAACACATGCAAGCTCATCTGTCTGCCCCTGTCGATTCTTGGAGGGTAGTGCCGTTGAGTCCCAGCCCGGTGTCCTCAAGTGATTCGCATCACAACATGTGGGCCGGTATGAGCATGCACGATATTCATCAACTCCCATCACCAACGCCGTCTTACAGCTCGCCCTATCCTACTTGCTCCTACAGTGCTCCGCAGTACTATAGCGCACCGACCACTTCTGCCTCGATCCCGCAGTTGCCACTTCCAAGCATGCTGACTCAACAACAATGCAGTTCTACTGCTGCGATGAGTTATGGATGGGACAGATACTCGGAGTACACAATGCCATACGCGACGGCCATGTGAGAAGACCTTTTGAATTCTACTGTGATGATATTCTTTCTTTCCTGCCGACCCTCCGCCGGCGCCTTCTGGCATTTGACACCATCGAACGAGACACGCGACTCCGAGCTGAGACCACAACGTACGCGAGATCATCACCACTATATCATCGGCATTCATGGAACGGAGTTTTGATCGATTAAGCGACTTGGGATACCCTGACTTCGATGTTGGATTAATTTTCATTAGCAAGCGACTGATTTTTGCTTTTTTCGCCATCTACACATGTGGAATTGGCAATGGTTTGGCTTTTTGAGCAATCGCTTACGTCCCTGGGTGGATCTGATTCCTGCATTTTCATAAGATCAAATGCCTCGCGGCAAGGATGTGGCACTATGCGGAAAGGAATCCATATTCGATTTGTCGTGTTGAACAGTTCGGATTTCTCGAGACGGCTAGTCCCTCTTGATGCGATTTACTGGGAAACAAAGCATACCTATATCACTCTTGCTACTGGCTAGCTTGATCGGTTTGGTGAGCAACGACAGGGTGATGGCAAGGAACATCTGGAATGTCACCTACGTTGCCTTACCGCATCACATTTACTGGAAGGGGTAAGAGGAGGACGCAATGCACGGCTTGAAGGATTCGCCTGTGGCGACCTTGGAGAAGGAGGAGATCTGTGATCATCTCGTATCGGTTGCAGAATCTTCAAACCTCAGAAGGGAAATGTGATATGGTCTATAGGGTCATCTCCTATACTTCGGACTGGTGCCGAGGAAGCTTTTCCACTGGCTGGAAAAGAACGAGATGCTGGATCACAGAAGCTGGGCTTCGATATATATCACAACTCTAATAAACAATTGAATATCTTGAAACCTCACCATTTCTACCCTTCCGCCGCTTTGTCTATACTTCCAAGGCGAGGCCATACTTCTCTCTTGACGGCCTTGCGATCCAGTGACCTTTCAACTGCAATCAGCCTACCGGCTGAGGCAGTGAACACACAGTGCTGCTCTGGATGTTGGTTACTGTAAGCTTCGAGGCGTGGGCAGACGTGAATTGGCAGCCCCCGGCGGGAAGGTGGAGACAAACACGGCCTGAGCCGCTCGCTCCCGGCACAATGACGTCCCTCCAGGGCATTTGCTGACCCCGTCCAATTCACCCTCCTCAGGATACGAGCGAGTAGTTCTCACTCTGTGCAAAGTTCCCCCAGGAGTGTTGGACAAAGCACAGATTCTCACTCTCGTGTTTCATGGACAAACCAACTCCAAGCCAGCAGAAATAGTGCCTTGATTGTCACGCAAATCTGATCTTCCAAATCGACCATGGCAACCCTTCATTATGCTTTGCGGGCCCTGGGACCATGCAAATTCGAGGACGTTCCCAAGTCAACGTCCGAGCTCGAAACACACCTACGAGATCTCTTCAAACAAGCACAACTGATTCTCGAATCAATACCCATTGCTCCTCTTGACGAGAAGCCGGAAAGTCGCCCACGTTCTCTTACCACCTCCTCCACTGCCTCAAATGCCTCCGAGATCTCTTCCTCCTCCGCACGATCTGCTCCGCCAATTCCGGAATATGCCGCCCTACAGAAAGAATGGGGTAAGTCGATTAAGCTTTCTGCAAAGGACAACCCCCTCAACATGGCTGTATATAAGATGGCAGGGAAAGATGGCAGAGGTGCATGGTTTGCACGGCGCAGTGTACAGGAAGGACTTGGATTTGCCAAGTTCAAGAAGTCATTGGAGATGGAATTTCCAGAATCATTAGCTGTGCAGGGTGCACCTGGTGAGGGAAATGTAAGAGGCATTGGAGGTGACAAGAAGGTGGCAGACATTTCAGTACCCGAGAAAGGGCGGGTGGAGGTCTTTCAGCTCAGTGCACAATTTCCCGGTCCAACCACACCGCGAGACTTTGTCACACTACTCATCACTTCGTCGAACGCCATGAAGCAGAACGATGATTCGGGCAGACCTGGCTTATCTCCTCGGCATTATATGATCATTTCGAAACCTGTCGACCACCCTGAAACCCCACAACGAGATGGCTATGTACGAGGCAATTACGAAAGCGTTGAATTTATTCGAGAAGTGCCACGGTTACCCAGGAAGACCAGGTCATCTGTGGACCTGAGTAGATTGGGTGCTGGTAAAGGGAGTGCTTTAGAGAAGGAAGCTCTTCTCCGGACTGCCGAGAAGAAGGACAAGACCAATACTCTCTCTACGAATCATGAAAACAAAAGTACGAGCGATCTCAGTACTGCGACAAAAGTAAATGAAGCAGCAAACAGAAGAAGGGGGAAGACTATCTCGTTCTCGGAATCAAGAACAGACGATTTGCGCGCCGCTGACGACGAAACTGATGAAAACTATGATTCTGAATCGAACCCTGTGGAATGGATTATGGTTACTCGGAGTGATCCTGGTGGCAGTGTTCCCAGATTCATGGTCGAGAGGGGAACCCCAGGAAGCATCGTAGCAGATGCGTCAAAATTTCTGGATTGGGCGTGTCAGAACGAGCATATCGAAGAGTCGAAAAGTTATTCAGACATCGAGTTACATCTCCACCGTGATAGCTTCCCCAGTTATGAAGCGAATGGTCATCTTGCTGGTATCGACGGCGACTCAACCAAAGAAGTGGCCAGAGCAGATGAAGGACTTTCGGCGGTGCCGTCAGCCTCGCATTCTCAATCAAATTCAGCGGACCAATCAGGAATCTTGTCAAACATGACAAGCGCATTTTCCGCCGGACTTGAAGCCTATGCCCCACAAATGGTCCGTGATCGTCTTCCAGGCCACACGCCCCAAGAATCCAAAGCCTCCACAACAGCCGGGAGCTCAACCACCCTAGCCCTGGAAGCAGACAACGATGACAACGACTCTTCGGACTCCTTGTCCACTACCTCCTTCGCCAGCGCCGACTCCCACCTCTCCAATGACGAATCAGACCAACCCCACCTCTCCCCCAGCACATTCAAATCCTCCTCCTCAAAGCCAGACAGCCAAAAGTCCAAGAAAGACAACAAACCCCATTTGACCCCCCACGAAAAACCCCTGCAAAAGCTCGAGGCCCGCCGCGCCGCCCTCAACGCCAAGCTCGAGTCCACGCGCTCCAAATCAGCGAAGGAAGCGGAATCTCAGACGGCGAAAGAGAGGGAGGCGATTCGGAAGGCGGAGGAGAAGCATAAGCGGGAGATGGCGAAGCAGCAGGAGAAGTATAAGAAGGAGGTTGAGAAGATTGAGCAGAGGAGGGTGAGGGAGGAGAGGAAGGTTGTGGAGAGGGAGGAGAGGAGGCGGAAGG
>JAABUK010002093.1_pt1 | contig 36617 bp, 50 predicted proteins | sample 5559141 | NCBI WGS metagenome assembly JAABUK01 (sample SAMN10711869, study PRJNA513367) | rock metagenome | isolation source: Antarctica rocks | place: Antarctica: Victoria Land, Pudding Butte nord | collected 2016-01-03
CGAAGGCTGTATGGCCTAAACCACTGTTCATAAGTGCAAGAAACAACACCTCGAGTGGGAGCTTCACGAGGACAATACAAAGCAGCACTGCCCACGTCCTGCAACTGAACAGTCAAAGCCTCCACATGAGCTTTGTTGACAAGTGCAGTTTCGTGATGATGACCCCATGTCCGGGACCGTCATGTCCCCGTGAGAGGCTGTTTTTCGTATTGAGCTTCAATGAAACTGCGCAGATGCGCATGAAGCTTAGCAAATAGCGACGCGCTCCATATGAAGCTCGATCCGAGGCTTGATGACGCTTTACGTACACAGCCATGATGCCTAGCAATCCGTGTAAGAAGGCTGCAGATGTTGGCCGCGTCATCAGTCTCATCGTTTACGCACTGGCCAGCACCTCGCTAACGCTTGTTAACTGTGGTCAATCAAAAATTGTGCCCGATGGCGTCTAAGAGCTTCGCTGTGTTGTTCATAGCCCTCTTGGTAAGCTGGACGCACTGCTGCAGCGATCACTTAAGCTTGCTGCGACCTATCTACTGCTGTTCACAAAACCTCTACTGCGTGCTGATACTTTACGCTCGTTACTCCCGATATACCTCTTCATCCTTCGCAATTTCGTGTCCGGTCCTGCCGTGTCGAGCGCCGAAAAGTGATTGCCTCTGACAAGGACTTACTGTTGCATTACCCGCCTACACACCGACGACGTCAATGCCTGCCGTCGCCAACTTATCTTTGCTGCAGGCCTCTGCAATGATTGAAACCCTGGACGTACCGGAGACGACCCATCCCGGCAGGTCACTCCTCGCTATGACAGGCAAGTGGTCGTGACTGGCTAAGGGTGCATGTCATATGTTCCCTCATGCAAAGCAGTCTGATTGGCACATGTTCATCAATGGCAATCATTTACAAGATGTGTCAAACAATGCTTTGCTTCCACAAGTCAGATTGTAAGACAATAACACATGTTGGAAGCAGTTCTGAGGCTGTCATGCATGCTGCATTCAGCATGATTCTGACTCAAAACCACTGCAGAGCAAATGTAGTCTACACATTAGCATTTCAACTGCAACTGAAGTGTCTGTATAGCACTGCGATCATGTTTGCAGGCCTCAATGCAAATCAGACCAACGTCACAGCCCCAGCCCCTGGAAGCACCACCATGCAATTCAATGGTGAGCTGTGAAAAACTGTTGTGGAATGTTGCACCGGCACACAGTCTGGCTGTCTGAACCAGTTCTCATGTACTTGCAGGTGCGTGATTTGCTTAAGCTGCATCGCTATTGTCAGCACATGTGTCTTGTGATAGCTGTGACAACCACCTATAGGTATAGCTATAAAGGCAAGAAAAGACTACCCCTTATGGCGTCATGTACTGAGAAGCCAATTACTATACTGGGATGTCAGAGACCTGCCTATAAACACCGATTAACTTGGAAGTGATCCTTGTCAAATGGTACTGTGTGTTTTAGGGCTGGATACGGCCAACAATCAGAGCGTGAATGTGGGTGTTTACCAGACCGCACTCGACAGCGGCAATAGTGCTGGCCAATTCAATGTTGAAGGGTAGTCCAATCAACGATTCATCTCATGTAGTCAGATTTCAGGTAGTCACGATATGTATGTTAGAACGGTCCGATCAGTTCATACCTGTAGGGACCATGGCCACCATGTTCCAAGGAAGCTGTAATCTCATTGCAGAAAGCGCCACTGAGCAGTAAATGACAATTCATCTTGCAAACTTGACTAGCAGACTGTCCTGAGGTTCAACATCCCAAAAGATGTTTTTGGTCTGCTCGATTGCAACTTTGTCACCTGAATGTCCTTTTGCTGTCTACAGGCTAGCATGGGAGCTCTAAACCAATTCCATGTGATGTCAATTTGACAGGGTCATGATGTGTTACTGAATGTATTTTAGCCATTCAAAGTGTATAATGTAGCTGGGCACATTCTGACGTCACATAATTGTACTGCACTTGCTGAGCTTCATTGATCAAATGTGAAGGTGTGTCTGTCACCTTGAGAAAAATTTGCTGATGGCAATTGCACTGGCTTGTTACGGTTGTTGCATGTATCGTGGATGACAGAATTACACAAATTGTTGGTAAAATGTTGAGCAAGACTCTGCACTTTTCGGATTGCATGGTCTTGTGAGTAGTCTCAAGGTTTCCTGAGTTGAGCACAACAACCAGGTTTGACAAAGGTAAGTATGTGGTGGTATGCTAGGCTATGTCAATTGCACACATACCCTTGACCAAGTAACTTGTGAGTCAGGCATTCCCACATCTGTGCCAGCCAGGCTTTCTTCTGGTCTAAGGAGCCATGTGCAACTGGGCCACATAGGCCATACCATGGAGCAGATGTCGATTTTGAGGCATACCAGGACCTGACAAGACTACTAATCACACATGCATGTACAGCTGGCATCATAAGTCTGCTTACACACATTTGCATTTCTGTGGCCTGGAACATTGTTGTGCATCCCAAATTGACATGTGATCATCAGCCACCAGACCATCAGGGATTGCACACACAACTCTGCAGCCCCAGCTGTTCAGATTCCTGCAAACCCTAACCAGATTCAAATTTCCAGTCAAGCACAGTGTAAGCTGTTGGCAAGTCAAAGTCATTACGGGGCTAAACTCTCGCATTGTTTCTGCACAGGCTATGCAATGCGCTATAGCGCATTGCATAGCTATGCAAAAGCCTCTGCAAGTGGTTGCACAGGAAACAAAGGTTTGCTGACTGATCAGGCTCAACCTCTGCACGGATACTAGGCAAGACATCTAGTCTGTTTTGCCAGAAGGCTTGACCCTCACAGGGTGTTGCTTTCTACGAAGCGATACCGATAAGCGGTAGATATCTTGCCTGCTGGGCAGCCTCGAACCTGACTGTTGGGTGACACCAGCTTGCTTGCCTCACTCACCTGCTTTAACCAAAGCCTTGTAGCTTGCGGCACAAGCGTTTGTCACGGCAACGGTCACAGCAGCAAGTGCGCAGGCCCGTCTGCAAACATTGGCTGGCCTCACTGCCATTTGCATTGCGCACAGCATTCACTCCAAGATTTCTGCTGAAGCAGTGCCATTACTGTAAGCAGCATTTTGACGGACGGCAGCTGTAGCTCCTCGCTTAGCTTGCGATACTTCGTTGGTGATGATGGCCATTGCATGCCATGAGTCCTGGCCCATGACCAGCTGTATATAGATTTACGTGTGGGGGGGAGTTGGGGGGGGGGGCTGATCAATGCGATGTCGGGGACCGTCATGTCCCTGCAGCCACAGCTGTGAAGGGATGTTTTCGTATCGAGCTTCGATCGAGCTGCTGTCTGCGCATCGAGCTTAGCAATTCGCTTGCACATGAAGCTCGATCAGAAGCTTCATGTCGAGCTGCATACGTAGCCGCGATGCATAGCTATCAATATAAGAAGGCTGCAGAAGGTGGCCGCTTCAGCAGTCTCACCGTTTCCGCACTGACCAGCACCTCGCTGACCATCGCCATCTGCAGTCAGCCACCAACAGTGCACGATGGCTGTCAAGAGCTTCGCTGTGTTGGTCGTGGCCGGTCTGGTAAGCTGGACTGCTCGCTGAAGCAAACACGTGATCACCTGCATAACTGCGACTTGTGTTCTGCTGCTCACGAAACAACTCTCCTGCCAGACGAATACTTCACGCTTTCTGCCTTTGAAGTACCTTTTTCTTGTTCGTACTTTGTGTCCGGTCCTGCTGTATCGTGCGCGAACAAGCGATTGCCTCTGATCAGGGCGACACCAACACCTAGGTCTAGACTGTCGACACCATTGCTTGCCGCCGCCAAGTTACTTTTGCTGCAGGCTTTTGCAATGATCGAAGCCCGGGCCTCATCGGGAAGGTCACTCCTCCAAGGCTTCCAATTCAACGGTGAGTCAGCATGGTGATAAGGTGCCTCAAAAGGGCATCCTTCGACTAATCCAGCATACCATTTTTCATGTATGCATTACCTCCGACAAACTTGCAGCATTTGCATTCGAATCCACCTCAAGAAGCACATTTAGAGCGAATGGCTTTGGATGTCTCATGGTCCCTGTCTTTTGTCTACTTGTGCACAAGCAACGTAACTTGGCATGTACTAACTAGTTGTGTATGTAAATGCTGAGGCACAAGCTTGTCTACACAATAGCCTGGCTTTGTCCTGCCTGCCAAAATTCTAAGCTCACATTGCATGACCATTGATTGCATGACCATTGCATAAGACAAAAACAACCTCAGCTCAATGTTTAATGCCTTTGCTTTAGCATGTTTGACTCCAACCGCTGTATGACATTGAGTTTACACTGACAGCATAGCACAGCAGCAGGCAGGTCTGAAAGGACACTGAGACGTCTGTATGGCGCCAAATTGTAATCTGAAACCTTGCAGGCTTGGACGCTGGCAACAACGACAATCTTGATTTTGGTGGAAACCAGCTTGCTGCAGACTTTGACAACAACGCCAATCAGATCAATTTCAAGACCCCTGGCAGCACCACCAGTCAGTTCAACGGTGAGTATTGAAATTATTTACTGGAGTTTTTGTTTATCAGAGTCACACATGTTGCCGCAAACTTGCAAGCGTTTGATTTGCCTACGGTGCCTCAATGATTTTAGCACATGTGTCTTGCAAGAAATATCTTGTTGCGCTCACCTAATCATCAACTGCATGCTCACCTCAACAGTGCTCTGTGTGAGACAGCTGTATGTGTTGTAGGGGCGGATGTTGGAAACAATGACAATGTGGATGTTGGTGGTAATCAGGTTGCCCTAGACGCTGGCAACACTGCTGATCAGATCAACGCTGCTGGCCGCAAGAAACTCCTTGCTGTCCAGGCTAATGGTCAGTCCTCATAATGAGCTTGTACTTACAATAAGTCTTCGGTCCAGTATGCAAACCCAAATTTGCTTGTTTCTGACAAGCAATGCTGAGCATTGAGTCTACACAGCAGCAACAACTATTGTAGCTGCCTGTTCGATGTACCTACAGTGCTGACATGTGGTTATGTTTGCAGGCGCTGATGTTTTGAACAACGACAATTTTGATTTTGGTGGCAACCAGCTTGCTGCAGACTTTGACAACAACGCTAACCAGGTCAATTTCAAGACCCCTGGCAGCACCACCAGCCAGTTCAACGGTGAGCTGTGAAAATACTTCAATCTACTGGAGTGCTGACTATCCCAGTGACAGATGCCACCATAAAGTTGTAGGCGTTTGGCTTGCCTGCGGTGTCTCATTATCACCTGTGTCTTGTGAGAGCTGTTTTGTTACAGCCACCTGATTCTGAACAACATGCCTATCTCAATGGCACTCCTTGCAGACGCTGGCTGTACAGACAATGTGTAGTGCAGGGCTGGACGCTGGCAACAATGACAATGTGGATGTTGGTGGTAACCAGGCTGCCCTAGACGCTGATAACAATGCTGATCAGGTCAACATTGCTGGATAGTCAGTTGATGGTGCCTCAGGTAACCACATAAGTGAATGAGAAGTGCCACAAACCTCACAAAGCTCACGCATGTCTGCAACCATATGGTGTGGCACAAACAAGTTGCATTCTCATGGCAGTGAGTGTTATTGAGCAGTATACAACAATCATCTTGTAATGTGTCAGCAGTATGCGCTGGGAAACCCTAACCCCTAAATATAGGATCCAACCTTGTATCAGCAGTAATTTTGTCCAGTTGCAAGATTGTTCACAGAGTGTCCTGCTGCTCACAGGCTGGCATGAGAGGTTTGGTTTGGTGCTGGTTGCTCACAGGCTGGCATGAGAGGTTTTGGTTGGTGCTGGTCAAAAGCCTGCCTGAAGGATTATGATTCACAACTGAATTTCAGCTGTGACATAGCTGGATGTTACCAGATTTAAGCCAGTTCTGTGCTGAGCTGTGAGATTTGTTGAGTGCGTGTGTCAGCTTGACAAAGAGTACCAGATGAGTCGGTGGCAGTTTGCATTGGCGTGTTGTGGTTGTCGCGGATGTTTTGTGAATGTTTTTTTTGTTTAAACTACAATTATACTTGTAAATACTGCTGATAACATCTTGAGCAAGACTCTGCATTATGCTACTGCAGAATACTGTGAGCAGCCTCAAAAGGATTAGTTTTGAGTGCATAGTTTCTTGACTGTACCCATGAGTACAGCAACCGACCTGAACTTAAGTGGCGGCATTCCCTCATTGGGGCATATGCCTAGAATACTAGGCCAGGCTATGTGTGTTGCCTGCATGTCCCTGCCCAAGCGACAAGGGGCTTGTATACAAGTGTTTGCACATCTGGGCCAGCTAGGCTTTGCCGAACAGCTGAGCACAGAAGCTGCCATCAAAAGTAAATGCACAGCCTTCAGCCAAGCCAGACTTGCATCGAGCAGGAATGACAGGTGACGCACAGCAGACAGTGGGCCTGCAGACTGGGTAAACCATGCTTGTTGTCATGCACCATCTGTATGTTTGACACCATTTGCAGATCTTGACCAACAGTGTCATTGTTGCAGGATGCAGTGGCTGTTGGGCGACCCCTGTTGGAGGTGATACCATCTCAGTCACATCACGCTGACACTGTACATTACATTGATTTGCATTCCTGTATATGTAGCTAAACAGGTTCTGCTGCATCACCAACTGCACATGCCTCTACTCACAGGCATGGCATGAGCAATGTGGATGTCATCAGATACAGAGTTCAAGTTTCAGGTGTACCAGGATGGTCCTGGTAGGAGCTGATTGCAAGGACAAGACTACACATGAGTTGTGCAATTTCCGTATGGATGCTGGCTTCCCATGATGCTGGCTGTGCTGCAGTGTGCCCGTGCTACTCAAGCAAGCACTTGGGGACAAGGGGGTGATTTACTACTGCAAAGTTAGCCCACCTGTCCACTGATGTAAGACACATTTTGCACCTGGCAGGTGGTTTCTTGAACAGGTGCTCAAGGGCAGCTGATCAAAGAAGGGCAAATCTCATGGAGCAATATTTCAAATGAGCGAAGCAGACGGACAACGTGCCTGGTGTGCTTAGTTGTTACCTGAAAAGATGATTGTGACACACATGCCTTGCTTTGAGACAGCAAGCTGGCTAGCAAACACATGGTGGTGAAAGAGCCAACAAAATTACACGAACACCAGCAAAGTCATGGTCCAGCAAAGTCATGGTCCAAAGCGGGTGCACCAGCATGAGTAATCCTGGGTACATCAAGTTTTCTGGCAAACTCTGACTGGAACAAGGTGTGTGTGTACAATGAGTGGAGCAGAAAACCAAAGGTATGGACTGAACACATTAACGAAGTGGCTTGAGTTTCCTTGATGCATATGCCACAAGCACAAGCACAAACGCATGAAAAGCTGAGTTGGAGGAGGATGTGTCAGTGATTGCCCTACTTCAGCAGAGTGAAACCCCTTGTAGAGGAGCCATGTGCAGACCTGCTGCTGGATCACGGTCGGTGGTACGCTAGGGCTTCAGCTTGTAAGGTACTGTTGCGTGCATCCTTTGGCCAGAAACAAGCACCGGAGTGACCTTGGACAACATGGGAACAGGCCGTACATGCAAGCGCCTTGCTCAGCGAGGTGTTGTCCTCGGACAGCAAAACTAAACGTAGTAAAAGTCGCAGGCTGTTCATCGCAGGACTATAATGTTATAACGCGGAAGAAGATTAAATTTCAAGGAAGTCATGCAAACTAGGTATAAGTCACATCGTATAAGTCTCCCGCGTTCCTACGCAGCACCGCATCACGCTTGTTACTGTACTCTCTCTGGTGATACACTGCCCACTTGCATGCATCCTCCAAGTAATTCTACTTTCAGCCGCGCTTGTAGAGTAGAGCACGCTTTGCATGTGCATGACTTGATGTGGTGATCCGCGTCCCAAACCGCTTGGTCCGCCTTTCAATCTAGTCTTGCTGGTGTACACCACAACCATTCTTGATCATTGACATCAGTGTCACACAGCGATACTGGCGCCAGAGCTCGGAGCCGTAGATCTGCACCTCAGAGGCATGGGTTTCCTCAAGTCTTCCTCCCCAGCTGAGGTCACAGAGGTTGCAGTTGAGCCAGAAGACATCGAGCTCATGGACGAAGATCTTGAGGCTGAGGCCGATGAGATCATTGACGACCGTCCTCCTGGGTTTGATGGACCCCGCACCTGGGAGGAAGTTGAGGAAAACGAATCTCAGAGGGTGTCTTTAAGCATATCAACCCATGCAGTGCCTTCAAATGACTCTGGGGAAGCAGCAGCCAGACTAGCATGGCAAGCAGCTGTCCTGGAGTCTGATAACCAAGATCCCTTAGGCCTGGGCAGAATTGACGGTCATGGTCTGCGACTGGTCAGTGGTAGCATGACTTATTTCATGCCCTTAATCAACTCTGTCATTGGAGCTGTACGGCAGACGCATGTACTCTTGCTTGTAGGTGCGTCAAGACAGAACAACCACCAAGCCAGGAGGCACCAGGCGCAATGTGAGCCTCTGCTTTGTGTTTGTGATCAGGAGGTGAAGGCATATTGCCAGTAGTGCAAACTAAATCTTAACACAATGCGTTGCATACTCAGGCGTGGTCCCCGAGGTCTTGCTCACACACGATCCCTTGCAACCGCGCTTCAGAATATATTTTAATCTAAATCTTAGCATGCATTGCAGGACAATCTTTTGACAAAGCGGGGTAATCTGACTCGCCGCGCCACAAAGGAAGCAGCAGACGAGGCAGTCAAGGCAGCAGTCACAAAGCCCTTTCTGCAGCTATCTGGCAATCTTAGCGATTACACACACAAGGTTAGAGAGCAGAGTTGCATGTAATTGCAAGCAAACTGCTGCATACGGTTGAGTATGCTTGCATATGCTGTCAAACTTTTGACCAGGGTGGCCAAGCATGCAACTGCATTTGCATCATTGCTGATGCACAGCTCTCATGTATATCATGTTTTTCCAGCTGTCCTAAGACAAAGGTAGAGATGTTTAAATATTTTTGAACTGTAGCACAAGTACAAGAGTCATCTGGCCTGAGCAGCTGCATTGCTGATACTTGCATGACCACTGGGCAACATTGTTGCTGCACTGTTGCAATGTAATGGCTGCAATATGAGTGGCACTGCAGGTGATGCCAACACAAGACAGCTTTGAGCCTGAGTTGTACCTGGCTATCATGCATGGCGACACCACTCTGTCTGACCTCAAGACGGGCCGGGCCAACCTCAAGTTTGAAGTGTCTGAGCGCACCGGCCAACTCAAGGATCTGGTGAGTCAGCTTGCAGCATTATGTCTACTTTGGCCCAATCAGCACCACAAACCATGTGAGAGGCGGTTTTGCTATGCCAGCAATGCTCTGCTGCAATGCAAACCAAATCAAACTTTGTCACACGCTGTAGTCACCAAGGTTTGGATCTAGCAAAAGTTTTTGGTGCGTTACAGCATGTCCCTCAACACTCTATGCATCAGTAACAGATCATGGTTTGATACCATATCAAAACACACCATTGTTGTCTTATTGGTAGGCTGCGCATCAGAGCAGTGGTTTGTGCATGTGGATCCTCAGGACTGTACGTGCCTGACCCTACAGGGAAACACAATCATTTCTTGAACAAAGGCAAAATGACACAACAAGATATGCATAACAAGCTGCACTTCAGGCTGGACAGGGCACATGCGCTGCAGGCGTGCCTTGCAGTACTGAAGCAGAATGACATGACAGCTCTTGCACATCTTGCTGTACTCTGATCTGCAGGTCAAGGAGAACTTTGAGCGGTTCATCAGCTGCAAGAGCACCATTGATGACATCCATGTCAGGCTCAGGAAGGCGGAGGGTGACTATGGTGACAGTGCAGATGGAGCCAGCACAGCAGACATGGTAGCAGCTGTCACAGATGTAAGCCTCTTTTGTAAATCTGCTATCTATGCATATGCTGTCCATCAAAGACTATTTGAAAGCTCTTGATGCAAGGGTGATGCTGTTGAGTGCTGGCAGCATGGTGCAAAATGTATATGCCGTGCTGATGCACATCTTCCACCCCCATGTATCCACAACGGATACATGGGACCTGTGCGCAAAGCTTATAACAAGCTAGTGTCGTAGCTTCCACCTGTGATCAGTGGGTTGTGGTCACAAACAGTAAGAATCGGGGTAAAGAGTGATTGCTGATGGAAAGGACAACAAAAGCAATGTTGTTGTTTGATTTCCTTTTTTTTACGACAGCGTGAGTGAAGCTTTTGGGCATGCTGCAGGTCCAGCAGGAGGCAAAGCGTGCAGTTGCCAGTATGCTGGAGAGGGCAGGTATGAGCGACCGCATCAAGAGCGTGATGGGCATGTTGCGGCGCTATGAGTCCCTGTTCAGGCTGCCCAGCAGGATCATGCAGGAGACTGAGTGCGGGGAGTTTGAGGCAGTAAGTGATGTCCATCATTGTTGCAATTCACGTCACAAGCTGTGTTTATGGCAGTCTAGTCCATGACCTATTGCAAGCTCAGCAAAGAGCTTTTGCTGAAGTGTCTGTCCTCAGTATCAAGGCGCCGCCCTAAGTAAAGGAATTTTTCTTCTTAAAATTTGTTGACGCTATTCTGCAGGCTCTCCGCACACTATGTACATACAGAGTAAGCCCTACACTTTTCTCTGTGATGATGGCAAGCTACTGGCACTGTCAACTGTACTCTACTGCATGGTCTGATGTCAAGGATGTACAGTATGCTTGTTGACACATGTACGTATGAGATATCTCACTGCCTGTTGTGGCGCTGCAACACAGGTACGTGGCTGTCATTGGTTTGCATGCAGTGTCATGGGCACAATGAAAATTTGGAAAGTAGACACCTCAAGACAGAGTATCACCCTGGGCAAGTTCTTGTGTATGCATGCATGTCAGCAGTTATAGTGTAAATTTAATTGTAGAAACACCAGGGGACCAGTATCAGGCAGTTTTGCTTCTGAATTCCTACTTCTACTTCATTCCTGTTCTATCTTGGCTTGCAACATGCAGAAGACTGATTTTTGTGACCCTTGGTTGCAGGTGGTGAGTGAGTACCGAAAAGCCCGGGCCATCATGGCTGATGTTGCTGTCGATGGCGCAACTGAGGGAGTCTGGCACAACCTGTTCCTGGAAGTTGACAAGGTCTTTTCCCACAAACATACCAGTGAAGTTCACGTAGCTTTACAACAGATGTTGCATGCTGTTGCACGGCTCATTCAGTGAAGCAGTTGTTGGTTCAAGACCCTGCAATGTCACGCTGCAGGGTGTAGACATGATGACAGCCAAGCTGACAAACTCTCTGAGGGGAGCCGATGTGACGGTGCGGCAAGCTGCTGACGCCATCAAGCACTTGCTGCATCTGCATGCAGAGGGCGCCAGGTCCACCAAGAACCTGGACCCTGTCAAACTGTACCTTGAAGCTCAGGTCAGATTGACTTCCAGTTTTTGACTTTCTAGGTTGCCTAGTTCATGGTGTGTTGGACTTTTCAATCTTTCATTTTGAGTTGTGCTAGAGGGCAAGATCTTGTCTTGCCGCCCACAACAGCCTGCTGCCATGCCTGCAATGCTTGCTGTGCTTACGTAAAGCAAGTCTGACAGAAACGTGAACATAGCTCGCTGCCAGTTTCTTAGGCAAGCAGAGGCTGCTTTGACAGTGTCATTTGTCATCACCTTGTTTTGGCTTATACAGGCAGCTCATGTCAAGAGGCTGTTTGCAGCTGCTCATGAGGAGCACGCCATTGCCCTGAAACGCTTCAGGCAGCAGGCAGCAGAGCAGGAAGCATCAGATGTCCAGTGGGAACAGCTGCAAGCCACTGAAGGGGTGGGTCTTACATCACTCATCCCTGAACCCATCATCAACCCATCACCCAAATCCTGAACCCTTACTAAGCCCCACACCCATCACTTTGCCAACAGCAACTGTCTCTGGTAACAGACAATGTGTCCTGAGCAGCTGATCTGCAAACGCTTGTAGGCAGCCTTCAGGCATGGCACATAAATATCACTGCTACTTGTTTGCTGTTCACTTGCTCAGCACTGGCCAAGACAACATGCAGCAAATTGAGCACTTCGTACATGTTACAGAGCCTGATTTAGCCCTATATACCATACATGACAACGCTAGCACATGGACTGTAAACCCATGCACCGCTACTGCATCACCCAACTTTGCTGTGTCACAATATTTTTGTTTGAATGAGGCTTGGATGACTGAATGTGATGCAAAATTTGACAGACAACTGGCAGCACAGGAGCCAGCCCCGCACGTACCTAGCTCAACATGAGCTGGAATGCAAATTTATTATTATTATTATTATTGTTATTATTATTATTATTATTATTATTATTATTGTTGTTATTATTACAGGAGCCAGTAGACCTTGATATGCTGAAAGGCAGCCAGCGCCTAACAACAGCTCAAGCCAGGTCCCAGCCAGCATCCATTTCTGCCAGCACAGCACCAGACACCACAACCTGCGCAGCTGAGGAGACGCTGTGGCTTCAGTTTCTGGCGAAGATGGCTGGTCATGTCGTTGCAAATCTGCCCAAGATATGGCAGATGACGCAGGTAGATGCTGTATCAGCTTTGCTGTGATGTTGTGATGCTGTTTCAGCACAATGACTTGTCTTTAGACACTTGGCGACATGAAGAGCTGTTGTGAGAGTGAATGAGAACAGTGGCATACCATCAGTACTACTTTTGTCCCACACTAGGTATGTGGCGATGCCCTTGCCTGTGGATTTATGCCTGACCAGTCCAATTTGCTGCTTATTGAAAGCTGCATGTTTCCACAAATGTGGCATTTTGTTGCTTGATTGACCATGCACTTTTTGCGGCTTGCAAAATTGCACTGTCAAAAGCAACTCACTATCCTACCAACTCATTACCCAGCCAACTTTCTCTATTGCTTTGCTTAAAACATTCATACACTTATAAACCGAATTGGTGTTTACAGGATCATTTGGCACCTCTTGGCAGCATCAGCAAGCAAGCTCAGGGCATGGTCAGCAATGCAAGCAGCCTTGCCACCTCTCTCTTGAAGAGTGTCCTGGATGACTTCAGGTACATCATCCCCACCTCAACACCAAGTGCAAGCCATTTTCACACACCATGCATCATTCTCATGTCCACACACACGTGCTGCTGGCGATCAAAGTTTAGACTCCAAACCGCCATGAACGCGACAACAAATGTACCAATAGGCGCTGCAGCAGCAGCAGCAGCTCAGCAGCTGAAGATCCTCTGTTGTCACGAAACCTTTGTGTCTGTTTTGCAGCGAAAGGGCAACAGCTGTGTTGGGGCAGCTGAGTCGGGCTGGTATCAAAGGTGATGCCTTCCTGACAGGTGTACAGCTGATAGCCCACGGCTGCCAACGTGCCTTTGAGCTCTCAGACCTGCCTGGTCTGCTACCGGCACTCACCAAGGTAAGAAAAGAAAATGCAAAGAAAAGACTACGCCTTTTGGCCTCAATTTAATGAGAAGCCAAGTGTTATACCGGGCTGCTCAGGCTTACCAAGGTAACATCAGTTTGCCTTGTGCCCTGGTATCAAGCCAGAGGTCTGAAATTATTGCTAAGAATACAAGCAAAGGAGCTTGAGCTCAGGGTGCTATGTTCAGAAAGTAGGAAGTATATAAAGGAAATCAAGGAAAGAATGTTTTAGTTCAGATGAGTGCCCTCCACTGGATCTACAAGTTGACAACCATATAGAGTGGCAACAGACCATATTAGTAGTTTCTGAAGAGGTCATCTTGCCTCAATGCATCTTATGATCTTGCAAACAGGCACTATGTTGTCAAAGCTGCCAAGTGAAAGGCCTCTCTCTGCTTGCTACTTATGCTAAAACATTTGCTCAATGTAAGCAGCGACCTTGTTGTGGCATGCAGGTCTTGCATGAGTCAGGCAAGCTGTGTGTGGCCAGCTTGCGGTCAGCCTGTACTTCTGCCATCACAGCCCAAGCTATGAGAGAAGCTTCTCAGGCACTGCCCATGCAAGCTTCTGTGTCAGGTGAGCCTTCACCCCATACATATGCAGCTTGTGCGCAACATGTCCTGTCTCTCTGTACAGGAGCATGTCTGAGATCTGCTCTCTTCTTCTGACTGCCTGCCTTGCCGTTGCTGGTCTCTCACTTTGACCCAACAGGCATGTGGCAAGCAGCATTTGGCATCATGTGGGCATCTCATATGGGCAATCTCATATGGGCATCAGTATGGTCTGCTCAAAAATCAGTGGCAAGCACCGGTGGCATTGTGAAGCATGCAGCAAACCTCATATGGGCGTCACTGTGGTCAACACCAATGGTAAACAGCATTTGCATCATGTAGCATGCAGCAAATCCCATGCGCGCATCAATATAATTTGCTCAAAGATCAGTGGCAAGCAGCATCGGCATCATGTAGCATGCCGAGAATCTGTATGTGCATCAGTATGGTCTGCTCAAAATCAGGCTTGTCTCTCCAGAGCAGCCTGTCTTGCGCATCCCTATAAGGCCCACTAATTCAATAGTTTTGAAATGGAGAGACAAGACTTGTCCTGCATGTACCTAGCTCATCATGAGCTGGCAAGCGGGATTATTACTATTGTTTCTATTACTGTGACTATTATCATCATTATCATCATTATCATCATTGTCATTATTATCACTGTTATCACTATCATTATCATCGTCATTTTCCTTGTTATTATCATTATCATATTTGTCATTGAAATCAGGCCATTACCTGCAGTCGGGCTCCACAGCTCAATACCTGGAGTGATGTCAGCAGTGCTTCGAAAAGGCTTGGAGCAGCTGAAAGCAGTGTACACAGAAGCTGAGCAGGCGGGAATCACCTCTCTAGGTACACTTGTGTTTCAGCAAACACTGATGCTGCAAGTTTTGCGTTATGACGCGTGGTTGCAGCCAAAAGAACAACTAAACTACATCTGCTGAAAACAGGTGGAGTTTTGCCTACCGCTTGTCACTGCCTGAGCAATGCCTGTAGCCCTCTGCTGATCTTGCATTTGTTCACACTGCTTTTGTACATATTCACAAGCTGAAACGTGTGATTTTGGATCCATCGCTATGTGTTCATGGTTGTGAGATGCACAGCGTCCAGCAGTGATTGTCTAGTCAGCAGGATTCACATGCGTTACAACATTCCTTCTCAAAGTGTTATTACTATTATTATCAACATTGTTATTGTTACTATCATTATCATTATCCTTATCACATATCTTACCATCGCCACCATCGCCACCATCACCAACTCTTCATTGGCCTGTGAGGGGCAGGCTGCAATGGGACCCACGGTGCACCATCACCATTGAGTGGCATTGCCATGTATTCCTATGCCACGCAACACGAGTGTGTACCAACAGGCACCGAGCACTCTGCATGGCTACAAGTCCCCAAGACCGTGAAACCCACATGAAATGTAGTGTATTACCTGATTGATTGATTGATGAACCAATTGACTGATTGATGATGAGGTGTTTGTATGTGCATTGCCCAAACCAGCTGCAGCTGACCTGCATCGCTGCTGCTGCAGACTCTCTGTCTGGTGAGCTCAGGGCAGCCTTGCACGACTGTTGTGGCACCTTTGCTGGCAGCACACTTCAGGCATCAGGTCTCATGCCTAAACAAGCTCATGAAGAAGCTGAAGAGGACAGCCCTAGTGAGCAGGCGGAGGTGCCTATAGAACCGGCTGTGACTGATGCCAAGCTGCTGCTGCTGTATAGCAACTGCGTCCAAGTCCGTACTGTGGTCTTGAGCAACCTGCTTGATAGGTCAGTAGCTGGACGTAAACCTCTCTGTAACCTCTCTGTAATCTCTCTGTAAACCTCTCCGCAAGCTGTGGCCAACACATGGTCCAGGCTCAGCATCACGCAAAGACAGCAAAGGTAGTCTTGTCACAATGTTGTGATAATGGCAGGATATGGTAATTGCAATAATTGTAATTGTTTATAATGCCAGGATGTTGTGATCATGACAGGATGCAAGTGCCGTGCATCACAAGTAAGGCCACAGCTTGCTGTGTTGTTGCATGCAGATATCAGTACTGGCTTGCAGCTGATGGCCAGCAGAACAAATCTCAATTGCTGAGCGAGCAGTGCAATGAAGACTTACAGCAGGTGAGTCCTGGCTGACTGTTGACGCCATCATGGCAGAAGCCTCTAGTCAGCTTGTAGCTTCACCTGCTTTGCTCAAAAGGCATGCGTGCCAGATATTGGCTGACATGCTATTACCTACATCCTGCTGTTCTTGGTGCAGCAGTTGTGCTGACTCTCTTTAGTGTGTAATGTCATCATTGCAACTTTTTGTAAGCATGCTGTATTCTCAATTAAACGCTTGAAATCATTGTTTTTCAGTATTTATAATTGTTTTAAATAGGAAAAAGATAATTTTGAATATATACAAAAACGTCAGACATAAATGAGAGAATCGATTTTTTTTTACAATACTATATTTGGAAAGGCTTTTTATTTTCTAAATTCTCAACACTATGACAAAACCTGATGCAGGTGGAGGAGCAAGTAATGATGGTGTACATTGACAGCAAGTCACGCCAGCTGGATCAGGTACTTGATAGCTTCTTCCAGGAGGACATGGCCGTCTGGCCCCAAGCACCCCCACCCACACAACTCCGAGACGCCTGCCTGGAGGTGCTGTTCAGCCTGGTGAGTGTTGGTGTATTAATAAGCCACATGCTGGCTCTGGCATTCATTTCTGATTCCCACTTTCATGAGCTTCAGACACATTAAGATATCACATCATCGGATGTCTGCTGATTTGCAAAGGACGCACCTGATCCCTGCTGGCTAAGCCTGCTCTTAGAAAACTACAATTAGCATGTCATCTGACAGCCTTATAGCTGCTTACATGGCAACAGCCAAGCTGCAGTGTGTGCACTCTGTAAGGGCATTTACAACCACAATGATGTCATGCGCATATGCGTCACAGTAGAACACTGTCACACAGCTCAGCTGGATACCGCTGCTGCTATGTAACAGCAAGTGTTGAGTAGAAGTCCATCCTGCTTCTTGCTCCCATGATGCAGATAGCAGTCCGTGCAGAGGTGCATCTGTTGCCACCTCCTCAGCGGCAGGAAGTCGTGCAAAGCCTGCTTCAGCATACTCTGGAGCGTTTCAACACAACCCTAGCTGCGCAGCTACCAGACATCAGCACTGGCGGCCTCCTGCAGCTGCTACTGGAGCTGCAGTATCTGCATGCAGCGCTGGCAGCATACATCTCTTCCCGGCTTGAGCAGACCTTTGTTGAGCTTGGAGCTATGCTGACAAGGCGCATTCAAGAGATGCAGGAACAGGAGCAGCAGGCTCACGCAGAGCAACTGAAAGTCTGGCTAAGTCAAGCTCAAGGGTCAGACATGATGGAATGTATGCAGGCCAGATTGGCTCAAGTGCTGAGCTTGTCTAGCGCTGGTCAGCAGCATAATCTGCGTGCATTGCGGACATGAGTTGCTGGATGCCCAACACTTGCTGACCACAACATTAGTAGCTAGTTCTGTAGCAGCTGGAGTCTTGCCTTGACTGTAAGCCTTTCAATGTCAAAAGTGTGTCTTGACTCAAACTGTCTCTGCACATGGTGAACCAGTTGCTGTCAGTACATCACACTGCATTTATTGCTTGACGTTGCAACTGCAGTCACAAAGGCAGTTTTCATTGGCCTGCTTGATTTGTAAGAATTTAACCCTCAATGTTTGTGAGCCATCATATACATGTTTCAAACAACACAACAGAACTAAAACCCTTCTACAAAACTAGGTCTTGACTTTGACCTCTTTGCATTTGACTTGGAATGCAAGACACTTCCTAGCTGAGGTGGTCCAAGTGGCAAACGAACTGTGTCTTGACTTTGTTCTTGGGCTGCAGGATTGCTAACACCTGCTGGTGAAACTGTCTGCCTATACACTGCATCATTCTGCTCAATGGCATCCTGTCTTCGTCTTTTTGCATCAATGGTATCTATGAACCGTCGCCTGCTTTCATTTGTTGCAAACTGGACAGACTTTTTGCCAGACTTTGCATTCGATTCGTTTCTGTTGGTGGCAGCAGCCTGACTGTGTGACTGTGTAAGGCCTGTTGCAGGACTAGCTGCAGCCCTTTGGCCTATGGCTGTGGGAGCACCCGCTTTTGCCTGATTTGATGCAAGCTGCACTTGAAGTGTGCTTTGCTGACCAACTGGTGTCTGATGTCTATCTGCAGCAACAGAAGGCAGCGCTTGAGGTTATACGGGTTCCTCAGAGACCATTCCTGAAATAGGTATAACCCACAATACACACAAATTTAAAGAAGGCTGAAAGAGCCTCCCTCTGAACTTGGTATACATGATACGCTGCTTCAATTTTGGTTTTTGCACAGCCCATCGTTGTGACTGCCTCTCAACGTGAGAAATGCTTCCCACAGCAGAATGGACAAGCACATGTGTTTGCTGCATTTGGTTTAAAAAGTGAGTTCTGGATGCAGCGTGATCACACTGTTGCCAATATGCAACATGGCAGTGCTGACCTGCAGAAGTTGTTGCCTGAAGCCCGGGTGATGACTGAGAAGCACGCTGCTGGCCGTGTGAAGACAGCCACAATGCTTCCAGCTCTGCTATATCATCACGCTCTTGCCCTGGGCCCTGCATGTCCACAACCAGAAATTATGATCACAGCAAGAAAAGAAAAGAAAAGAAAAGACTACGCCTTTCGGCGTCAATTTGATGAGAAGCCAAATATTATACCGGGATGCCCAGGTATGGTCAAAGTAATGATTAGAAGCCCAAAGCTGCGGTATGACATGTCAGAAGACAGAGCCATGGACATACCTGACCAGCTCATGACACCTGTCTCACATCTGCATGTGGTCAATGTGCAGTAAAGATGCACAAGCCATGTGGCCCAGACCAAACCATATACCACAACAGATAGTGTGTCAGATTGGCAGAGGCACTGACCACAGCAGCATAGTAGCTGTTGAGGGAAAGGGAGGGCTGCTGAGCAGGGGGCGTAAGCAGTGCGCCACTCCAGCTGTGCGCAGGGATGACCGGGCATGCCAGCTGGCCCCCACCAACTACTCTGCAGCATCACCTCAGCAAATCTCGTTTTGAGTGCAGAAACAAACCACCATCTAGGTCAACATTAATGAAGACAAACATAAAGTTTCTTCAGCACAGTTTCCTGTGACCGTAAGTAACAAATGTTAGAAGGGAAAAAAGGGTAAAATGATGGTCGACAGGATTTTCTGCATGTTCAGTCCCACATGAGAGCAGGTGGAGCAGACTGTCAAGCAACACTTTTGTAGCTGTAATGCTCCGAGCAAACGTGCAGTTGCCCCACACGCATCAGAAAACAGCTCTGCCATGTCACAATAGCAAGTTGACCATTTATGCAACATGACATTGTTGTCAGCAACTTAAACGCTGTGGCAAGTCAGGACAAGAATGCCAGGCCCAATGAGGCTCAAGTTGCTCTTAGTCTCTCTCCTACAGCAATGTCCATACTACAGTGAAAATCCAAGCTCAGAAACGCCTGCTGAGCCTAAATCTGTGTTTGTACATTGAAGGGATGTCATGGCTACTATTAATGTTTTAAGTTGGCCTGTCTATCAATGTGAGACTTGGTGTGCTCTTTGATGTACAACTACTGACCTGTCAGCCGGAACAAGGGGTATGGTCTGCCAGTCAGGGTTTGTGTCCAGGCCTTGTGAGGGGTGGGTGAGGTGCACTGAGGCCTGACTGTCAGGCAGCTGACTGCCATACGCGCCGGTGTGCTGACTAGGCCTGCATACACTCACTGCTTCAGTCCCCAAGTGTTTGCTTTGGTCCCACACACCTGCTTCGGTCCCCAAGTGTCTGCCGTGGTCCCCACATATCTGCTTCAGTCCCCAAGTGTCTGCTTTGGTCCCACACACCTGCTTCGGTCCCCAAGTGTCTGCCGTGGTCCCCACATATCTGCTTCAGTCCCCAAGTGTCTGCTTTGGTCCCCACATATCTGCTTCAGTCCCCGCATGTCTGCTTGTCTTGCAGATGATCGCTTTCATTGATCAAGCTTTCAAAGCAGCAGTGTAACTGCGTCCAAGCTGCTGATGGATGCCAGAAGGAAATGCTGTATAGTACCAGTGTCTCGACTGGTCACAAGATTTCCACAAGGTGCTCAACATCTAAGGGATGGAGCAGTGGTTGGGAGCTCAGCACCCACTGTTGTGATATGCTCATGCAGCATGCGCATCCTGTAGTGCAAAGAGTACTGTGGAGCTTTCAATGTAGAGCTTTTGGTTTAGTGCTTTTTGTGTTACAGAAAAAGGAAAAGACTGCAACTTTTGGCTTCAATTTGATGAGAAGCCAAGTATTATAGTGTAGAGCTCTTGTTGTGGAGCCAGACCTGACTTCAGGGCCTAAGCTTGCTCCCTTCCAAGAGGCCAAGGGGACCATTTTATCCCCAGAAAACACCATCCCGGGTTGGTCTGGATCCCCACTGCCTTGACAAGCTGCCTGGATAGCAGGGCTGGCAGCAGCAGAGGCAAAGGTGAGGAAGGTGGCGGCCTGATCACATGCGCTGCTGCTTGCTTCCCCCCTTTGCAGGCTCCTGCAAATGCACCAGCTCTGAGTGTGTAGGCATGGATGAGCATGTGTGTATACGTGCGTGCATGCGTGCGTGCGTGCGTGCATGCGTGTGTGTTTGTGTGCGTCTGTGTGAGTGTGTCTCTGTGAGTACATGCGTGCACATACGAGAGCTGGCAGCCAGCGAATGAGAGCTGATCAAATGCGCTGCTGCTTGCTTCTCTGCTGTGTGTGCTGCTGTGCACAAGCCATGTTCAAGCAGTTTCCAGTCCCAAAACATCTTCTCTAATTCAGAAACATCCATTCTACAGCAAAAATCTAAACTGAGAACAGTGAGAACGCGTTTCTACATTGGGGAAATGTTGTAGACATGTGCAAAGTCCAGATTTGGAGTTTTCAGCTGATGTCTGCTGCCACAGGTGCGGTGATGTTGAACATCACCAAATTTGTCCATCGGATGGGACACCCGATCAAGAGTGACAGACTCACTCAAGACTCACAAGACTCACTCAAGACTCACTCAAGACTCACATGACTCACTCAAGACTCACTCAAGACTCACTTGTGGGCTGCAGTGACAATGGGAAGGGCTCTGGCAACAGCAGCTGCTGTGCCGGGTGCTTTAAATCTTGGACCAGGCACTGCCGCATCAAAGGTTGCATTCCTGCCATCTGCATTTGCTGCCTCCCACCTCATTCTTGCCTCTACCTCATCAACAGTCATGGCAGCCTACAGCGCATCACACAGAGACTGGACAGACTGGCCTCCATCTCATCCACAGTTGTGGCGGCCTGCAGCGCACTTTTATTGTCAGGTCAGGTTTTGATTTTCTAACAAAAGCGCGTGCTAACACACATGGAGACTGGACAGACTGGCTAAACATGCACACATGATTGCCATGGACAAAAAAATTGACTGCATTTATTCGGAAACAGTCACTTTTACGGCTAGATTACAGTAATTGTAGAAAGATACAAAAATAAGCTGTTTCTTTGGTTGAGTTGTAGCTGACACAAACTGCCCAGGCAAAGGTATAGCACGAATTGCTGCACAAAGGCAATTACGTACCCTGCAGAATGCTGAACCCTAGGCAGAATGCTGAACCCTAGGCAGAATGCTGAACCCTAGACAGAATGCTGAACCCTAGGCAGAATGCTGAACCCTAGGCAGAATGCTGAACCTAGGCAGAACGCTGACCCAGGTCCTAACTCAGGCGGCAGACATGCCTGAAGAGCAGGCAATTGCCACACAAGACTTTCAGCCTGGCTTCCACTATTGTAACCTACATACCTGCAGTTCTGGCAGTCTGATTTCCAGACCACCTCCATTAGCTTCTTCAGCAGCTTCTGCCCTCTGGGCAGCTTCCACACGTTGTGTCATGTGGTCAAACCCCCATGCATTGCCTGCCAGCTCAGCATGCTCGAGCCGAGCTGCTGAGCCTGCCTCTGAGTGCTGACTCTGCGAGCTGCCTTTGGTGGCAAGCTGGGTAGCTGAGTGGTAGCTGTGCAGGGCTTCTGTGAACAGGGCATGGTGTACTGAGACATCTGTCTGAAACAGCCCCTTTTGGTCAAACATGACCTCAAACTTGTTTGATTTCCAGCGTGGGTCTGCTTGCCGTCTCTTCCTACAGACAGTCACACAGCGGTGTTTCCCTTTTTGAAACGTTAAAAATGCCCCTTTGGGACAGAACTTGCTGCATATTGTAAGTCAGATTGCAGGGGCTGTTGTGACCAGGAATCACAATTGCAGCTAGGGCTGCTGACCGCGCTACCATACTGCAACAATGGTTTTGCCTATCAGACCAATCACTGACCAGCATAATTTTACAATCGTGGGGCATGCTTACTTGACTTCAGCTTTGGGAACGCGCTGGCGGATATCTATGTTGTTCAGCACAGGGGCTCCTTTTGGCACAGCCTGCCCAGAGGCACCCACCCCCTTCACATCTGCCTTTTTCTGAGAAGGATGGTCCAGGTCTGCCCTTTGCCTAGCCAGCGCCGCTGGATCTCCCTTTTGTGCTGCCTTTCGTTTCCCCCGAGCCTTTGGCGCTTGCCCACCAGCTGCAAGATCCCCAATGGAGGCAGGAGCTTGACTTGGCCCTGACTGGCCAACTGCACCTTGACCTCGCTGTGCCAAAGGCTCTTGCCCATCAGCAGCAGATCCTGCGTTTTGACTCCCCCCTTCAGCCTGCCCATCGGCTGCGTCCAACCGCCCTTCTGCCATTGGCCCTGGTTGCCTTTCAGCAGCTGGTGCGTGGGCCCTAACAGCAGCGCCTGCCTTTCGAGGTTGCCTTTCAGCAGCCTGATGGCCCCCAGTCCTGACTGGCAGAGCCATGGGAATCTGGTGTGGCGTCTGCTGCTGCCGCCTCAGCTTTGAGGCATGTCCATCTTGTAGGGCGACGAAGAGGAAGCAAGGGTCCAGGAAGAGGTCTCCCACAAAGGATGATCTCAACACCAACATGTCAGGCTGCTGCTGCTGCTGCTGCTGCTGATCTGGCTGCTGTTGCCCTCCTTCTTCTTCTTCATTTGAGGGCTGGTGCTGGTGTGTTGCTGGGAGGATTGTCATACCCTGAAAGTATGACAGATGTGATGAGTCATGTTTGCGTAGTCATTGCTCTTGGGGTAGGCGCGCCCTGCCTCGTGTTATTGCAGGGGTCATGAGTCATGCCGGCTCGATCATTGCTGGCATGGCAAACAAGCAATCATGGCTTCACACAAAAGGTCATCTTCAGCTGCACTGACACAAACAACTGCCTGATCCTGAACACAAAAGCCTAGTCATCTGGAGACACCAGATACAAGCACCTAGATGGGAACTTCTCTGTGGAACTGAATATAGCTTGTGCGATGCATGCGGCCTGGCCACAGATGCACTCACAATCAGACATATACTGTAGCTGCATAATACACTTCTGCCACGAATTAGGAAACAATGGAGATGCTGAAAGCAAAAGGCTGAGTGTGGCGAGGGTATGGCAATACCTGCAGATCTGGGCACTGCAGGATCATCCGCTCTGCTTCTTCACCGTGTACAGCCGCCAGGTCAATGAGCAGTGGGGCCTTGGTGGGGTCAGACATGGTCTTCAGAGGGGGGCAGATGGTACGTGCCAGGTTCCAGGTCTGCACAGCATCAGCTATGCCAGGCCTCCAGGCAAAGCCTCTGCCACCTGCATCAGTTGTAAATATGGATGGTAACGATGGTAACTGTACTAACAATGGTCAAAATAATGGTGATGATGACGACAATGACAATACCAATATTGGTATTGGTATTGATAACAGTAATGATGATGTTGAATAATTAATCACTACCAGATATTGAGATACAATCATCTTTCACAGTGTGCAGCCACACAGACAAGCCAAATCTCCAGCCCTGCAGCCCTGCAGTGTTGCAAGCATGATTTAGTGTTGGCTACAGCAGTCATGCAGGTGGCTTAAGTCCTTACTAAGGTGTATGTGGCTGCGCCTGCAGTTACACCACTTTGCTTACGCTGCTGTAACAACAACTTCGTTTCAACATAGCACACCCAGATTCATCGCTGTCAGGCAGATCAGTAGTAGTTGTAGCCCTACAATGGCTGAAGTGCTGCTGTGTACTGCAGCATGCATCGCATCAACAAATGCTTTCAGGCATAGCGTAAATGGTCAAGGGAATCATTGTTCTAAGATAGGTGCATCGCACATAGAATAAAACGCTCCATCATGCGCAGTGGCAGCTATGCCAGGAGGTTGAGATGAAGACTGAAGGGATCACCTTCAGCAGATGGTGCTGCCTCTTCGACTTCAACCAAGCCCCAGTTCTCACGCCGTCGGAACTTGATTGGGCCTCTCCTGGTTTTCTTTTTGGCTATGTCCTCTGGGGGCTGGGCTGTTACGCACTGCCCTGAGGGCTTCACCACGAACCTGAAAGCCATGCACTGACCCAGGGCAAGGCCGCTGCCCACGATGGCCCCAGTCACCTGCCCTGCCTCATGCCCTGTAACCTGTGACCAGTACAAAGATGACCATTGATGCCTTGTTGATGCCTCATGCCAGCTCACGGTAAGTGCTGCACAATATGATTGTAACCCTTCTGTAAATCTGTGTGCTCAGGAACACTTTCATGTGCCTTGAGACGCTCCAAAAGTACCATGATGCGTCTGCAATGAGCAAAACCAACTAAAGGAGTCAGGCACTAGGTGTAGGCGGTTCTTCTTCCCAAGCCCAGGACCTTGTAACTTACACAAAGACAACATGCACAGGTCAGAGATACACAAAACAGACAAAATGACTACCATATGTTACCTTTGATTGCCTGCCAGGGGGGTTGCCCAGGGGATCAGGCCCCTGGCTGGCCTGGGTATCAGGCCATGCCTGGCTGCTTTGTCTCTGGCTGCTAAGCTGGCCCTTCAAAGGCAAGCTGGTGCTGTAGTTGGCATCTGCTTGGCTGGCCATGTGGTGAGAGCTGGGGCCTGTCTGGCTACCCCACCCCATGCTGTCCTGTACACAATTGGCAGGACAACAGTGACAACAAGGTCTGTTTGTTGGAGTATGGATGAATATTTGACAACATTGTAGGATGGGCGTCTGCCTTATCAACAGCAAGTGGGCTATGGTCACCCAATATGATTGCCAAAATGCATAGACTTTCTGTTTCTGTTCCATCATCAGCAACAGGTAAGTGAGGCTCAATGCCACTGGAAAGTGATGACACCAGCCAGTCTGAGAACTGTTGCCAGTGTTCATAAATGTCAGGCTTGCAAGAACTTGTTGCCTGGCTCCTGTATATATGTTGTGTCATATGCACCCTGTGATGTGAAGTATACACAGCATGAAAGACACACAAGGCAGACTCATGGTAACGCAGGGAGCCAAAGGCAAATCAGTTGGGCCAGCACAATGCCCTAAACCTCATACTCAAAGTCTTGATGAGTAGTTACGCATAGTGGCTGTTTGGTCGAGAATCCATACTCTGACTCACAGATCCGTGCACTTTTGCAAAGTGAGTTCAGCCAGCCAGCACTCTGTGAATCTGCCATAGCAATCAGCAAATTGCTGCATCAGGCAACAATACTATCATGCAGAAAAAATCACACCACGTGTTCATTCTGATCATCAGCATGACATGAAACATACTTAAAATGCCGTCCTGTGTGCCAACAGGAGACGGCAAGACAGGAAATGCCGTGAAACCACAAGGTGGCGCTGGGATTGGCAATTGCCAGAGTGAGCACTAAGCACAGAGTGAGTGGTGATGCCTTGTGAGTGGGGGTGCACCGTGAGGTCTGATGAAGAAGGAATGCTGGCGCAGAGAGAGCGCACAGACTGGGAAGCTGTACAGAGTGGATGCTGATGTAAAATGCACAGTGAGTGCTGATTCCAAATGATCAGGATGGTGAAAACAAAGGACAGTATGTCACTGACCTGCCACAATTGGGAGGTTGATGCATGGGGCCAGGGGCTGGCTCCAGCTTGCCCTGCCTCGGCTTGCCCTGACTCACCTGTGTGCAGCAACCACCAGCTCAAGCAGTGCTGCATATAAGGATGCTCAACAATGATTGATTGTCATATTTCCAAATCGTCTCACCTGCTTATTATGTGGTATGGTTTTCTAAATGATATTAGTCAAGTGTTGAGGATGCGTTGTGCAAGACAAATTTGCCTTGCTTTGTAGAGCCACAGCATTAGAGCCATACCGGCGGAGCTGGGAAACAAAGTCACAGCTTACAAATCATCATAAGTACATGACACATGCACCGCAGTTCTTGTCTACTCGTCATTGTGCACAGCCACATCATACACAATTGCAGGATGCCATACACAGCACAAAAGGGCAACAGCAACGTTTGATGACCAACATTGTATTTGATGGCCTACATGGTGTTTGATGACATGCATGGTGTTGGTTGACCTACATGGTGTTTGATGACATGCATCGTGTTTGATGACACACATGGTTGTTGATGACACGCATCGTGTTTGATGACATACATGGTGTTTAATGACCTACATGGCGTTGGTTGACATACATGGTGTTTGATGACCTATATGGTGTTTGATGAACTACATGGTGTTTGATAACCTACACGGTGTCTGACGACCTACATGGGGTTTGACGACCTACATGGTGTTTGCAGACCTGAGGATAGAGCAAAGGCAAGCAGCTGTGGGGGCTCGGTGTCCATTGTATGGGCCCAGCACAGCACAGGCGCATTGAAGTGACGGGTGTCAAACAGCAGTACATGCTGCTTGGTGGACGCTGCAAGGTAGCTGCTTTGCTTTGCGCCTGGGCCCTGCAGCATGACATACAACCTCTATTATAAGGATCAAGTACTGCTTGGATTATACCATTGAATGTTGTACTTGGACTGGATGATCTTCATGATTCATTGAACATTACTGTTACCATGATATCTGTATTGCACATAACATCAGCCCCGGCTCATCTTTGGCTGTCCGACTTTCACCCTATCACCAATGGATCATCTCTGAAGACCATTAATTTGCAGTAAATAAAGCTCTAATTTGCACTTGCATGAGTCATGCCGAGGGGCTGTCATAAATCATGCACTGATCCGTTGTGCATCTGCTGTAGTCAAGCAAAGCATGTAACAGTCTACTGTCTGGTATGCACAGTCCATGTGTGTGCTGTCTACTATCCTGTAGACATTGTCCACATGTGTGTTGCCTGCCGTCCAGCAAACGTCGCTCACAAGCATGCAATCTTTTGTCTGGTATACACTATCAGTTTGTGTGCCGGGCGTGTTTTGTTTGGGAATGCTGCTGCACCAACACAAATCATGTGTTTGTCTCACATGTGAGCTGCTGAAGCACAAAACAAAGTCTGCCAGAATTGTGCTCAGTGTCTGTGAATGGCAGGAGAGGAAACAGGGTATGAGACCCAGCACATTAGTTGGCTGGGGCACCTGAGAGGGTCTAGCAAGCCCTAGAAATTCATCTTCTTCAGGGCGGCTGTGCAGCAGCACGACCCTAGCATCTCGGGCCAACCCTAGCAGATGGCACTGCACCAGATTCCTGCCAGCTGTGCATGCTACCTTGGCGGGGTGGGTCCATTCACACCCCATCCTGCTAGCGGGGTCAGTCTTCAATGCAGGGTGGCCACCTTGGACTACAGTGTGCACCTGAAACAGTGGACATGATTACATCATGCACCTAAAACAGTGGACACGGATATAGTATGCACCTAACATGGTGGACACATATACAGTATGCACCTTGAACATTGGACAAATATACAGTGCAAACCAACCTGATATCTCCACATAAAGGATGGGTATGATTCACTGCACAGAACCAGGATGCACAGAAGGCTACAAGATTGGGTGCAGAGGAAGCATATGCCCAGAAAACACTTTGTGTGCGTCTACCACCTCCCATATCACAGCGTCTACCACATCCCAAACCACAGCAATCTACCACCTCCCACATTACAGCGTCCCCAACTTCAGCATGCCTGTTTAATTACACTGGGTGAGCTCATATGAGTTGAGACAACTGCTACAGCATGATGGCAATGCTCATGCCATGTGCGCTGCAGAATGACTGATGTACTGCTGTGTCTGGAGTATACATGATGACATATTCTCCACTGCTCACAGCATCACTATCCATACTTGCCTGGTCATGAACCACATCATTGCACTGCAGCAAAACATGTAAAGCAAAGGAGGCAATGAATATAAACGCCAAACAGCCAGAAACTTGTACCTTGACAGAGATATCAGCAGGAGCCATAGGGGAGTGAGACAGTGTGAAGATGTGCAAGGAGCCATCATCACAGATGAAGGCTGCTTGGCAGGGGTCGTACGGGCTCCAAGCAACATGCCTCACTGCCTGCTTGCTCCTCACTGTGGCCACTAGCTGCAGGCTCCACATGCTGCACAGACAGAGCATAGTGTTGCCTTGAGAGCTGCATTGAAGTCCTCAGGCGCATCCTCAAGGTGCCTTCAGGTCCCAAGGCATGCTTGTCAAGCTTGTTAAGCTTGTTAGGCTTGCTAAGCAACAGGAGGAATGGGCAAAGAATTTATTAAGTGAGTTTCACAGGGAAGATACATGGATCTGAGCCATAGGTTTTTACAGGGAACAGCCATGGGAAGCAGCAGCTGACAGACTGCCCAGCTTCTTTGTTTATAGGTAGGCGCTTTCATAGCTGACACAAGGATTGAGGCAGATTCCGGGTTCTGTCAACAGGGTGGCTGGGTATGCTGTCAAGAACCCTGCAGGCCTGTGCTCCACTGCACTCATGCACTCATGCTGCAAAGCACCATACGCGTGGCATGAAAACAACACAGTTCAGGCGTCATTTTCAGGTCATGATGCCTGGACGTTGGAAGCTTGACAGATGTCATCACATGATGGTCAGTAGAGACATCAGGAAACAAACACCCAGGCAACGCACAGGTCACGACACGGCAGACATCATTTAAATCCTTAGCATTGCCTAACTGGGCCTGCATGCCAAATGACAAAACCAGCAGGGATTTTCAAACCAGCAGTCTTTTGGGCATCTGCGTGCTCCGTGCATTGTAACACCGACCAAATACAAACACAGCTTCATGCTGCCTGGTCGAATGATTGCATAGTATCAGGCAATAGCAGCATGGCAAATGCACAGTTGCCAAGCCCCAGTGTCTGCTCTGTGCTATTGTGGCAAGACTAGGGATTGCATACTGAGCAATTGAAGCAGCTCACCTTTCCCCAGGACTTGCAATGGATGCCTGCATGATGGCGATTTGATTGGGTCCGCGAGCAGCCAACAAGAAATGCTGCCCTGAGTGTCTCTTTCCGGAGTCAGTCATGTGTATGCTGCTGCTACTGCTGCCACTGTTGATGGCCAGCTGTTGAATTGGTTTGCCAGTATCAATAGACAGCCGTTGTAGACACTACATGGAATAAACAAGAGCTCTTGTTTTGGCAGCAGCGTGAGGTAGTGTTCTGGCTCAATTCAGAGCAGCAATTGCAAAATGCAAGAATGTTTCCAGCTTCCTGGTCCAGAAGCAGAGAAGTTTGCTACATATCAAACTTGCACTCAGTACTGTAAAACAGCTCTCATGCATTTGTGCATTGTGCCGGTTCGCAAACAACTTTGTTTTGCACATGATGCAAGGAACCAATGCAGTTGAGTCAACTGGTCTTGGCTAGCTTCCATGACCTTAGGCATGTAAAATGGCCGACTGACTTAATGGCTTACAAGCATTGGCCTTTCTGGGTCTAGCACTGCATGTTTCGGTGCAATACATTGTTGCACTGTGTGCTGACTGTAGAAGACAACAGTGATGCGTATAGCTTGTGGTACCTTCGTAGGCGTTGCATGATGGTCTAAAACACTCATTGTCATCTTATGACCGGCCAAGCCACAGCAGGTGAAGACCAGTGACTGCTGCGCAATCTGGCAAGCTGCCATCCTGTTGCCTAAATAGAAGCTGTGTTGGTCCAGGACTTGGGGACTGATGTCTTGTGTCAAATGGTCTCGGAGCAGCTCCCTTGGAATGGCTGTGTCAGGGAACTGACCAGTGAACCATTTCAGCTGATCCTCGATCATGTTGTACAGCCTGCTGGCATGATGTGATGGTCTGGCATTGCATGTAATGATACGGATACTGCATAAGGTCTGTTCAGTGTTTGGGTACACAATTATGTTGATCAAGACATCAGTCTTTGGGCAGTGATTGATACAGCACAGATACAAGATGGAAACAGCAGGTTTGGCCGCATGATCAGGTAGACATTTATACCTGAAAGGAGCAAGGAGCTCGCCCGGTGAAAGCCACTTCTCTTCTGGCAACTCATGGGTTGGCAGCCAATACATGGTTCCGTTTGAAAGCTGACCTGCCCCTTCATCTTCTCTGTGGAGCTTCAACTGTGGAGGCTGAAGTCTGAAGCAACAAGTGTTCTTGGTGAGTCCCAACAGGCTAAGACGTGATCAGCACTGTAAGCTTGCAATCACGACAGGAAAGCTGACCCTGGACTGAGGAAGCTGTTGTGCAAGTCGAAGCCGCCACTCCTGCCAATCAGGATCGATGCAGGATCCTCGTTTGTCATACCGTCAGAGCTGGCAGTCAGGAGGCAGGCTTAGGGGCCCGACACAGCTTCGAACACAACAAAGTTCGTACCCAACCGGCAAACAGTTGCTCTGCTGCCTAGTGCAGAAGCACGGTGTAATTGGTGGTCGCAACAACATGCCGACCGGCAGACTGTGCAGTGGCTAGCCACAGCGCTGCAGACACAAACGTGCCGGGCGATTGAGTGACTGCAGTTGCAGCTTAGCAGCTCTAGCCATAACATGTCATTGCACGACTCAACGTGCGGCCATAGCACGGCATGTGACGATGAAGCACAACATTCGCAGCTAACTTTCGCAAAAAACGTCATGCTGTGGTAGCTTGGGTTACTAATTAAAAGCATTTCATGGCTCCGAAACACAAAGGTTGTCGACAATCCCAGACCATGTTTCGGTCAAACACGTTGCCAAGCCACGTACCAAAACTTCAATGCAGAACGATTACCTCATCTATCTTGCGCAGATGATCGTGATGTGTCCCTTGGCTTGATTCAAGTAGTCGAACGTCAACCAGACATGCATACTGGTGACCTGGGTACCTCTGCTCGCACAGGCTTTGCGTCACCGATAACAAAATGCCGCTTAGCTTCCTGCCATCGTGGTAATCTCTTTCATTTTGGTGGCACTCGCAAGCGCGCGGATCACACTGTTGCCGCCCGTCAAAGTGATAGAGCGTTGACAACATGCAAAGCTCACGCTACCGGCAGCACCGTCGAACGGCCGCGACCAAGTCAACAAAGCGCTCTGGAAACAGATGTTGTTGTCATTGGTTCCGGAATCGGAGGTCTGTGCTGTGCAGCGCTACTGGCAAAGTACGGTCTCAAGGTGGGTTTAGCAGTCTCAGTTACTCTTGAGTAACCAAGCATACAAGCTTTATCTTATAAAAGCATCTGGCTGTCATTTCGAAGCATTCTGCACCAGATTTTGGTTGAAAAATGTGAAAAATTGCTGACATGAGCAGGTGACTGTTTGTGAGAGCCACAACATTGCTGGAGGTGCAGCTCATGCCTGGGTGCAAAAGGGGTATCACTTTGAGTCAGGCCCTTCCCTGTACTCAGGCATGTCAGGCACTGGCCCTGCAGCCAACCCTTTGGCCCTTGTCCTCAAAGCCATTGAGGAGCCCCTGGACCTGATCCAGTACAATCAGTGGAATGTTTTGCTGCCTGAGGGGGAGTTTCTGACTCAGGTGAGGTGAGGCCTCAAAGCCTGTCTCTGCATCAGCTCAGGTCAGGTCTCACCCTGGTGCATCAGCCTTATTGCAATCCCATGACTGAGCAGGCTACTAGTGCACAGTGGAGATGAGTGCTGTAAAGCACGCTGTAAAGTGTGAAGGTTGCTGTCAGTGCAGCTACACTCGCGGTGCTTACCCACTTTGCATTGATATGCAGCATCATACGCTTCATGCTCACTAGTACCAGCCACCACATTGCGGCATACATCTCCTGTCAAAACACAATCTCAGAGCAATGTTGTGCTGGTGTATGTAGCAGCAACCTCAAGTGCCTTTCGTATAGGTAGGTAATGATCAGTTCTATGAAGTCCTGGAGAAGGTTAGTGGGCAGAAGGGCATTGATGACTGGGCAAAGCTACAGAAGCTGATGGAGCCTTTAGCAAAGGCTGCCACTGCAGTGCCCCCCATAGCCATCAGGGCAGACCCTGGAGTAGCCCTGACAGCCGTTGCTAGATACCTGCCAAGGCTGTTTTCAGGAGGGCCAGATGCCCTCAAGCTGATTGGGCCATTCTCCAAGGTCAGACCTTGCTGTGAAATACCCCACAGGCTGCTCCTGCAGCTGATTTGCGCTGCATTATTGAATTTTTTGCTTGCAAATTGCAAAGCTTGTTTGGGCTTGAATGTGTAAGCTGCTTTTTAGTGCAGACTTCTCTTGAATTGTGTCACTTAGTGTGGCCCGATTATTCCAAAGAATACGAAGTGCAGAGGCATTTGCGCTTTCATTGTTTATGGGGTGTTCAGCTTATGGGGACTGGGGAATGTGACCCACAAAGAAGAAACTTGTTGCTGTGATGTACTCAGGTCGTTCTGAAGAGTGTGAAGTGTAGATAAAATTCCTTGCATTCATTGTTTCATGCAGAGCTTACGTGTAAAGTGATGTTGAGTCACTATCGTGCTTCATGATACTGCATGCTTCTACACTTCCTTGTGCTTCATGTCACAGCAATTCTGTGCTGCATCATCTCAGCCCAGAGTCATGGTCATGAAAAGCAACATTGCAGGTGAATTGTGCGTGTCGTAGCTCGGCCTCCAAAGCTGCACTCCTCATAATGACACGTGACCAACCAATGCCTGCGTCCCCACGCTGCTTGTTTTGCAGGTCACAGACGGACAGATCACAGATCCATTTGTGCTCAACTGGCTGGACCTGCTTTGCTTCCTGCTGTCTGGGCTGCCAGCAAATGGCACAATTGCAGCAGAGGTAGCCTTCATGTTCAATGAGTGGTACCGCCCCAACTCATCCCTGGAGTTCCCCCGGGGTGGCAGCCAGGCCATGGTCAATGCCCTGGTCAGGTACACTCATGATGCCCTCAGCAACGCCCACTGTAATGATATTTCAGCGTCTGTTGTCATATGTTCTATACTGCAAACTGTGCTTAGTCACCACCGGCACCTGATTCAGGCTGAGCTGTCATCTGAGGCTGTCATCTGAGGCAACAGATGGATTTCTGAAAGGGATCTTCAAGGAAGTATGGCAGCTGTCCACTGTGCCTGATGGTGTGTCTGTTACATGTATGGTTGCACCTAACAGACAGACAGACAGACAGACGGACAGACAAACGGATAGACGAACAGATAGAAAGACAGCTAAACAGACACATGGATGGACAGACAGACACACGGATGGACAGACAGACACATACACAGTCCTGCAGCAGACACACTATGTACATAGCTTGATGATGTACAAACTTGAAGGTGTCACATTCACCAAAGAATGAATTGGAGAAGCCTGCTTGGACAGAGTCATCAAGTTAAAATGATCAAACAAAACGTCACAAATTGACTCAGATAATTAAACGCTGGCTTTGCATTTTCAGCCAATTGTAGCATCTCTTGCTTGGGGCCTTTGGGATCTACAATTTGGAACGGTTGCAGGAAACTAAGTCTTCTGGTGCAGCATGCAGGGGTGTGAAGAAGTATGGGGGAGAGGTGAAGCTAAATGCTCATGTTGACCAGGTGCTGATGGAGAGAGGGAGGGCCACTGGGGTGCTGCTGAAATCAGGGCAAGTCATCAAAACCCGTAAGGTGAATCGCAGGTCATCAAAATTGGTAAAGTATTCCCAGGTCATTGTAACCTGTAAGGCAATCCCAGGTCATCAAAATCATCGAATTAGTCCCAGGTCATTGTAACCTGTAAGGCAATTTCAGGTCGTCAAAACTCACATAGTAATCTCAGATTATCAGAGCTTGCAAGATAAAGCCAGGGCATGACATGCATCATGGGCACTGCTAAGGGCCCTTTGCATGTGCCTAGAATACTAAATCTTTGTGAACTGCCACATGTGGACATGACATATGGCCTGAGTGATTGAATGCAGACTTCTGTAAATGTATATGCATGCCGTCGTGAAAGGGTTGGTTCTGCTCTAGGGTGTTGGACTGATTCTCTATTTCAAATCATCAACAGGACGTGCATTTTGTGTGTGTTGCAGCCCAGCCTGGCTGTCCAATGGGACTGTACGTGATATCCTGTATGTGGTAGCATGTGAAAATCTTCCTATAAGCGCTACTCTATAAACAATACCCTATAAATGATCATACCCCATCAGTGATGATACCCTAAAAGTGATACCCTATGAGTGATACCCTATGAATGACACCCTACAGATGAAACCTATCAGTGGTTTCCTATAGCTGCCACCTGCAGAAGCCAATCAGATGTCTGTCCAGCAGGCGTTCACATATTGTGATGGGCAAGTATGGCATGACTCATATACATGTCAATGCTCACACCGCAAATGATGCAGGCGGTGGTGTCGAATGCTTCCATGTGGGACACCCTGCCTCTTCTTCCAGCAGAGGCTCAGCCCAAGTCCATGCAGCAGGCAGCAGATGACACCCCCATGAACAGAAGCTTCATGCACCTCCATCTGGGCTTTGATGCCACAGGTGAGGGCCTTCATTGCATGTAATCACTCTTCAGATGCTTGTTGGAAGGTGGATTTTGGGCAAAGTGATATCACAGAACTTATAGAACACATAAGTGATCACAAATCTGATTTGTGGAGGCATGTAGTCCACTCAGATGGAATGCAGCGCTCATACAGTTGCAGTTGTTCTGGGTGCGCTTCAGAACGTGTCAAAGGCTGAACTCAGAGACCTTGCTTGGCTGTTTGTGCTGACTGGCTTAGTGTTTGATGGCATCAGTGCTATGCCACAGGAACACACTTCATGTTTGCATGTTCTCCCCTCCAGCAGCAGCAGCAGCAGCAGGAAGGGATGCTCAGGTCTCATGCAAAACTGCCTTGTCTGTCTGTGTGCTTGTATGTGCTTGATTCCCGCCATTCTAGCCAGCCTGTTGCAGTTCCTTTTGTCAATGTACTGAACTTTTGATGCACTTGCCAAGCATGCTTGGCGTCTTATCTTGCAGACTCTAGTAAGATTTTGCTGAGTTCAGAGTTTTGATCTCACTGAGGATCTCCTCTGGGATTTGTGATACAGGCAGTTCAGGCTCTCTTCTGCTGTTGCAGGTCTGGACAATCTGGAGCTACACCACATTGTAGTCAACACCTGGGAACATGGCGTGGACTCTGAACAGAACGTGGTTCTCATCTCAATTGCCTCAGTGATGGACCCAAGCCTGGCGCCCAAAGGCAAACACACTTTACATGCCTACCTGCCGGCTACAGAACCCTTTGAGATCTGGCAGGACCTGAAACAAGGCACTCCAGAGTATGCCAAACTTAAGGAGGAGCGTAGCCAAGTGCTGTGGAAAGCCGTTGAGAAGATCATTCCGGATATCAGGAAGCGCACAGAAATAGAAATGGTAAGGGCGGCTGTTTGGTTGGCAAGGGTGTTTGCCTTGTGTGTTGGCTTGACCTGCAAGACGTTGCCACTGTGCACCCTTGTTCACCACTCTCCATGCAGGAAGAAGATGCTTGCAACCATGCTAATGTCAAGTGACAGGACAGGCATCTGATTTGAGTGTGCATACCTGTGCCTCCTAGTGTCGCAAGTGAGCTGCCATGCTTTGGCCAATGCAGTTTCTGCTCTCCTTGCCAGCAGTGTATACGGTGATCACTGTTGATAGAGACAAGCTCTGATTTGTTGACTATCATTGGTTTTCATCCGTCGGGGAACCTCAGCAAGTCTGTCTGTGTGAAGGTGGGGACACCATTGACACACCGGCATTTCCTAAGACGGCATCGTGGGACCTATGGCCCTGGCATCAAAGCTGGGGAGGGCACATTTCCATTCCAAAAAACGCAGATCCCAGGGCTTCTTTGTTGCGGGGACTCTACATTCCCTGGGATAGGACTACCTGCAGTTGCAGCCAGTGGGGCTGTTGCAGCCAACAGCCTTGTACCCATCTGGGATCATTGGAAGATGCTGGACGCGGCTGGTGTGTAAAGCTCAGCATGAAACTTAGCACCAAGCTTTGATTCAATCGGATTTTGCCACATGCCAATATCCACCTTTCATTTTATTCAATCAGCCTACTGTAGATCTAGACAAATTTCAAGCGTATGAACAATGCATCATCAACGCTGCTAGTGCTTCCATGTCTGTTCTTTAGTCTGATCAGTCAGCAGCATGACTTGCTTCAGGCAGGGAAGCAACGTGGTCTTTTCAACATGTTTTATCAACATACATTGTGTCAGAACAAGGCTGATGAAGCTTCAGACTGATTTGCTGCTACGTAGTGGTGTACATGCAAATACTGGCTAAGACGGCGTAGTCCATGCAGAATCTAGTGCGATATTGTCTCAAGTAACATATTGCAGTACCTTGCTCTGGCCATGCCAGCTGTGACTTTGTGGCAGTTGCCATCGCAAGCTTCCTGATGACGAATTAGATTCCAGGATAGCAAGCAGGTTTCCAACCGCTTCGGCAGGCGTTGGCTACGGT
>JAABUK010002094.1_pt1 | contig 36593 bp, 27 predicted proteins | sample 5559141 | NCBI WGS metagenome assembly JAABUK01 (sample SAMN10711869, study PRJNA513367) | rock metagenome | isolation source: Antarctica rocks | place: Antarctica: Victoria Land, Pudding Butte nord | collected 2016-01-03
GTCACGTTCGCGTCTAGATTGAGCGACATCAGCTGCGTCATCGAATAATCTGAAATGTACATAGCTCAGTTTGACTCGTTCATTTGAAAAGAGGTCGACGTTGATCTCTAGTTTATTCTGAATTTTGTCGTACCAGTTTTCCCAAGTAGAATTCTTTTTGTCAGTAAATCAGAAAGAATCAGGTATTTTCTGAGATCTAGAACGCTCAGAGTAGGTGAAATCAGAAGAAGTGATTTCTTTAGTTTGAAGTCTAGTCTTCAACTCTTTGATTTCGTCGTCTCGTTGTTTACTCAGCTCGTTGAGTCGATCTGTTTCTCTGTCGAGAATCATGCATTGAGTCTTTCAGTTTTCAATAGAAACAGAAAGTATTACTGTTTCAGTGAATGACTCGTCGTCTTCATTGATAAATGATTCAGCACTAGAGAGTTTCGATGAATCAGTCTCAAAGATTTGAGAAAAGCGACTTCGAAATTCTTCGAAACGTTCTTTGATAGATGAATGTTTTGACATGATGAAATTTGAAGAAAGAACGAGGTTGAGCGAATGACGATGCTCGACAGTATTAATAAAGGCGTATGATCAAGTGTTTAATCTTCAAAAGAGAATGTTGTTGATTAGAGAGATATTTTTGGTTTGTGAGTTTTTGAGTGATTCTCAAGCAATTCACGAAGGTTCTTTATCGTCGATTCTCTTAATCGAGTTGAACAGCTTATTTTCACTTGTCTGTTTCACAAGAATGAGTTAATTCTCTTGATCGAGTGAACTTTGCGTACTTAGTGAGTAATAAGTTGTCTAGCGATTCAAACAGTCTTGTCGTTGATTCTATCAAACTTTCTAGTGTTGTTCAGTCTTTCGATTGCGTCAATCATCAGGTAAACGAATTTCTTTAGACTCGTTCTGTCTGTACGAGTATGTTGAATGAGTAATGAGATCAGTATCGTGTGGTTAACAAATTCTTAATATAATGTCAGAATCGTGCCTAGGTGAGTCAATCAGCGAAAGTCAGGGTTGAATAGTGCTTGATCTTTAGAGATAGCTATAACTGAATATTAAGAATACAGAAGAAGATGAGTACAAGAGCTTCTATTTAAGTAATATTCAGAGACTGCGCTAAGTTTGAAGAGAATGTGTTTGTGACATGAGTAGAATGTGATGTAGAAAGAAAGATGATGTTGAACAAAGAGATGTTGGTGAAAGAAAATAGAGACTGAGTCAGATCTGAGCTAAAGACGCTGACTAGCTTTATTCAGCCTTGATATGCTCGTAACAAACAGTTGACTTGATGTCAAGTCAATTATCTAAACGTTTTATTTGAGTTCAACTTTCAGATTATATTTCAATCAGGCAAAATAAACATTAAAGTCAATGCTTTAATCAGAATGTTTCTGATTGATGTTTCTGAATCAACTCAATGTACTGAAGATCATTATCAGATCATTCTGACACTTGATAGAATAAATATTCTAACTATTGAATCTGAAGTTGATCTTTATCAATGAGTAAAAGATGTTAACAAGATGAATGAGCTTTGCGATGAGTATAAACAAGCTATAAGCGAAAACAAGCTCAAGCTACATAGCACTAAATTGAAGCATTGCAAGATCATTAACGACGTTCTGTTCAGAAAAGATCTACTATGAATTTCTGAGAATATGCATACGAAATTACTAAAGAAAATTCATGATCAGTCTTTTATCTCTCATTCTGACAATCGAAGAATTATTGATCTAGTTCAACGTTTCTACTATTGATCAGATCATCAAGCAATGATTAAACGTTACATTTGAAACTGTCATGTCTGTTAACGAAGCAAGACATCTAGAAATAGCATCAATGAACTTCTTCGTTCTCTATCAATTTCACAGAAACGCTGAAAAGATATAGCTATGAACTTCATCACTGAGTTATTTCTATCAAAAGATTATAACATCATTTGCACAGTCATATATCATCTCATCAAGAAACGTCACTATGTCTTCTGTCATTGAAGAGATGATGACATTTCAGTCAAAGAAATGATTTGAATCATGCTATGAAACGTCTATCAACTTCATGATCTACCTAATTCTATTGTTTCAAACAGAGACTTTCAATTCATATCAACAATGTGACAAAGTCTTTGTAAGTGACTAAGAATCACAGCTAGTTTATTAACAGTTTATCATTCTGAGATTGATGATCAATCAGAATGAGTTAATCAAGATGTTGAACGCAAATTAAGAATTTACTGCAATTACATGCAGAACGACTGAGCAAAATGACTATCAATGATAGAATTCAGCGAGAATTTCAATATCTTCTCAATCATCTCAATGACTTCATTCTACTTCAATAAGAGTTTTCACTCACGAATGAGTTTTGATTCAGATACAACTAACTACAAAACTACTCATGAGCATCTTGAAGCTAGAAAAGCAGATGATATTATCATTTGAATGAAAAAGCTTCTTATATTTGATCATCAGCAATTGAAAAAGACGAAGCAGATCATCGAAGCTCAGATCAATAAACATAAACGAAATGTCATTTATGAAGTAGATGACTGAGTTTGATTATTCTCTAGAAACATAAAAACAACTAAATCATGTAAGAATTTGAAAGATAAACAGCTAAAATCTTATCAAATCACTATCAAAGTTGAAATCTTCTATCATCTTCGTCTATCAATAAGCATGAAGCAGCTGCATTTGATGTTCAGTTCAAAGCTATTACATTCTTGTCTTAATGATTTTTTATCAGAACAGCATTCAGAATCATTTAGATTTCTCACTATTGAAAACGATGAGCATTGAAAGATAGATGACATTTTAAACTTTAAATACTATTGAGATTGAATACAATACAAAGTCAAATGAATGAGACTAAATCGAGACAACGAATGATACTATGCTGACAAAGAAGAATTCAAGAAATTGAAAGAAGTTCTAGTTGAATTTCATAAGCTCTATTCAGACAAGTCATACTAAATTGAAAAACAATGAAAATTTTTTTGCGTTTCATTTATTCTATTCATGCAAACATGAATTTTCAAAGAAGAAAGTAATGTTACGAGTGTATCAAGACTGAACAAGACTGAAGTTTTAATCAATTTGCAATGCACGCTAGCAAATACTCTGCATAATGATTAGAGCTAGTCAATGATTTAGTCGAGATCTGATTTAGATCTGACTCAAATTTGACTCAGATATGACTCAGCATCTTTTTTCTTCTTTAGCATCTTCTAATCAGCTTCTATTGTCTTTTAAACAAACACACTTCTTTATGTTACGAATAATCAACAGATTTCTATGATAAACACATTTCTTTATGTTGAAAACATTTTTTAAATCAACATCTTTCTTATGTTTCAACACGTCTTCTTTGAAACTAGCGTCAATCTGAGTAACTACTATATAGAGCATGTTCTTCTTGTCTTTTGTATCTTCTTTCTTCTGTATTCTTAAAGTCTTAGTTATAGCTATCTCTATAAATCAAACATTCTAGTTACACATGCACTCTGATTAGTTTCTAAACATGATTTCAACATTTTATTGACTTAAGATTGCAAAAGTTCATGCATATGACTGAAATGATTAAAACAGAATTACTGAAGTTAAATTAATATGATGATGATTAAATTGATGACTTAATTCATTGAATTGTAAAACAGATTCAATGAATCTAAAATTTCAACAATTTATAATTAATTTTAATCATTATACAATTAACTTAAGTGAATTGATTGTAAATTAATTAAAATAAGTTCTGATTTATGCTTTAAACTTGAATGATGATTTGACATCATGACAGTAACTTTTCTCTTCAAGATTGAGTTTTTAAAAGATGATGAAGAGAAATAAGATGAAATGAGAAAAAATTAAAGATGAAGATGAAGATTGAAATGAGACAAAAGTTAATGTAAACGTATTTTAATGTGATGATGCACAAATGACTGAAATAAATTTGAGTTACATTTGAATCAGATCTGAGCAAGATATTTGAGTCAGATTTAAATAAAAGAAAGATGAAATACGATTTAATATAATAATGCACAGATGAAACTTAGACTGATCATTGAGTTGAGTTTTGAGTTGACATTTTGAATTCAACTTGATTCAAAGTCAAATTGCTCACATTTTCAACTCAATTTGAGTTGAGTTGAGCATATTTTCAACTCGATTCGATTTGATTCAACTGAGAATTGAGTCAACTTGATTCAACTTGTCAAGAATTCAAGCTTAACATCAAGAGAGCTAAATATAGAAATTTTTCCGACTTTTGCATTATCTTTTTGCATTATCTTTTTGATAAAAAGTCATGAAGAGAAAACATGAAGATCATTTGATAGAAAGTTCTAAAGAGAAACATAAAGAGAAACATGAAGAAAAACATGAAGAAAAACATAAAGAGAAACATAAAGAGAAACATAAAGAGAAACATAAAGAGAAACATAAAGAGAAACATAAAGAGAAACATGAAGATCATTTGATAGAAAGTCATGACGGGAAAACATGAAGGTCGTTTGACTTTGATAGAGAGTCATGACGAGAAAACATGGTAGAAAGTCATGAAGAAAAATCATGTAGACTGTTCAACCAAGCTATTTACATTTATCTAATATCATGTCAAATCAAGTCGAGTTTTCAAATCAAGCTTCTCAACTCGATTCAAGTTCTTGAGTTCAACTTCTCAACTTAACTTGACACTTTTTCAAAAAAATTTCAACTTAACTTGACACTTTTTGAGTCGAGTACTCAACTCAAACTTAAGTACTCAACTTGACGCGATCAATCTAATGAAACTAAAATACATCTGAGTCACATTTAAATTAAATTTAAACAAGATGTTTAAGTCAGATTTAAACAAGATCTAAGTCAGATCTGAGCTGAATTAAAATAATGAAGATTGAATTTAAAGTTCTTGATATTGACATTGAAATATCACACATGATAATACATGTGATTCTTCAATGACAGAATTAATGAGATGATATTCATTAAATGCTTGCTCACAATTATTCAGAAAATGAAAAGACTTTCAAATAAAAAAGTGATCTTCTCAATCAATGTAATACTTAAACAGAGATGAATTATAACATTTATCATGCTTAAAGTTTAATATGCTGTTTACATATCAGAAGATCAGCGATAAAACTCATTTGTATGCAATGTTGATTATAAATTTACTGTTTAGCTACAGTAAAGTTTAAAAATTATCAAAAGTTTGAATGATATCAAAACACTGCATGATGATGAAGCATTATATGTTGATTGCATGCAGAGTTTTTGCAATCATGCAGACTTTGATAATCTCAATGCGCATGTTACAAGCAATCTGCACGCAGATGAGAAAGTCAAATAGAACGCAGTACTACAAGGAAAATCGCTTATGAAAATCATTCAATTCAGTATCTTGTCATTGCAATGACAAGAACTGAGACAGAACACTTTCATGTTTGATTTGTTAAAGATGATTAGCAGAAAGAACTTAAATCATGAACATTCTTTAAATTTACATGCTAACTATGTATAAATCTTGTTAAGACTGCATGTCTGTTACTATGACATGAACAACTCACAAGACTTGTTAAGTTCAACATAAGCAAACTCAAGAATCTCATTAATATCATTTAACAAACGTTCAGATACAGACATTTTATACATGAGTAATATGCTGATGAGAAGACTTTATTAAAAGAAGAGAAACACAAGCGAATTAATAAAGAATGATCAAATTATGCTATTTGATTAAAAGTGTAACATATAAACATTTCTGCAAAACATGATTGATCTGCATGAGAAAGATCTTTACAGATAATGCAAAACAGATGAGTTGCATATTTTACAAGCGAAGTGAGCATTTGCAAGACATGATATACAATGATGATGATTGTCAATCTTAAGAATCTCACTTCTTTACTGAGTTTTGACTTTTAAATGTCTTGATGATAAAATCAATCTTTAGTCAAAGACATCATTTGTATAATTTGAAAGAACAGTAATGCATGTTAATGTGATTAAAGAAGAAATTGACTGCAATACACATGTGTATCGCTGATGAAACATCTGCAACTCATGCTTAAAAAGTAAATTGTTGAAATTTGAGCAGTGAAAGATTTTATTCATTTTGAACTGTGAATATGTTGCAAGAAAACTCTTTGAGTAACTTCTCAAGTTTAAGAGAAAAATCAGCATAAAGATCATGCTTTATGTATGTTGCATGCAACGTATACAACATATTTTCAATAAATAACTCATGAAACTCATTAAGTTCAACATGAGCAAACTTGAGAGTTTCATTAATATCATTTAACAGACGTTTAAATACAGACATTTTATACATAAGTGATACGCTGATGAAAAAACTTCGTTAAAAGAAGAGAAACACAAGCAAGTTAATAAAGAATGATTGAACTACGCTGTTTAATTAAAAGTGTAACATATGAACATTTTTGCAAAACATGATTGATCTGCATGAAAGAAATTTCTACAAATAACATGAAATAAATGAGTTGCACATTTTACAAGTGAAGTGAGCGTCTGCAAAGTGTGATATACAATGATGATGATTGTCAATCTCAAGAATTTCATCTCTTCACTGAACTTTGATTCTTGAATGTCTTAATGATAAAATCAATCTTTAGTTAAAAACATCATCTGTATAGTTTAAAAAAACAGTAGCGCATGTTGATGTGATTAAAGAAGAAATCAACTGCAATACACATGCATATTGCAGATGAAATGTTTGCAATTCATGCTTAAGAAGTTGTTACGATTCTAGTCTTCATCTAGTCTTCGTCTGATTTCATTCTAATCGAGTCTAGCGAGAATCTGATCTAGAGATGATGTCATTGAAACTCTGCATCATATGTGTAAGACGTCAACTCAATCGAGTCTAGCACAGAACTGAGAAACACACATATAAGAATCAAGTTCTTTTCTGTAGATACTTTTCTTTCTTAGCATTTATTTATTAGTTAAATGACACTCATATGACTCGCTCTATGTCGATCTCTAACAGTAGATAAATGCTCATTAACTACTCTGCTATCGACGTGTAAACGATACGAAATAACCTACTTCGTTCATTCAGAAAATTCGCAAGAAATTCTTTGAATTACTTTCATCAAAACACATCTGCAAATTTATCAAATCAATCACTCAATCTTACTACAATCAAATCTATTCTTATCTTTCTCACAATGACATGCGACTCTGAATCAGTCGAGTCACGAACAGCTCATCTGCTTAAAAGCACTGTTAGTAGACGAGTTTCTCTTATTTCTTTTGATGCTTTATTCAACGTCAAGAACGCTGATACTTCGTGAAACATCAAGACAGAAGAATAACTTCGTCAATGAGCTTATGATCAGTCAAACGAGATCATCAAGATGTTGAACGAGCTTAGATCTCAACAAGACATGACTTTGAAACTCAACGAGCAGTGAATCATTGTTCAAGCTGAACATGACAAGAGATTGAATCAACTAGAGATCAAACAGATGATCATAGACATTCTAGAAGAGACAAACAAACGCTATCAAGAGAAAATGTTGAATCTCAAGAATAAACTCAAAGAAGTATTGCATTCAGCGAATCAGCTTTGATCTCGACAGTCTATGAAATCTCGAGCTTCTATCAAGAACTATACTCGACGAGAGTCATCTACTCTATTCGACAACAATCATCACAAGTTCTTCAAGTTTTCGAACTCATTTATATTCACTGATGAAGATGAATCGACATGAAACAGCTGAAGAATCAAGATAGATGACAAGCTTCAGACTAATGTCGATCACTTCGATAATGAGAATATCTGTATTGTCTATGTGATATTTAAACTAGAAGATGATGCTGCTGAGCACATCTTCGCTTGACATCAACATGATGCTTTGCATTCATACATCTCAATTGACGAGCTATTTGAGCATCTGAAAGAAATATACAATGAACTGAATAGAAATCAAAAGTGTCGTCGTGAGTACAACGTTCTGAGACAAGCAGACAAGTCTTTCAATGTCTTCTACTTCAACTTTATGAAGCTATTCAACTATCTTGAATACGATGATTGCATTCTGATGAACGATCTTCAGAATAAAATCAATAATCGCTTGCAGAACGTTTTATCAGTCTGTTCAGAGAATTTTACTTCGCTCACTCACTTAAGAATCTTTCTTCAAGATGTGAATAATAAACAGCGAGTCAACTATCAGCTACGCAGTCAGCTTCGCACTGTCATCGTCAAAGTCACTGTCGTACCTGATAAACACGCTGCTACTTCATTGTCAGTGACGACTTCGATAATCGATTATGTTAAGTCTATCATCTTTTCTATCATCTTTTCTACCTTTGAGTCTGATCGAGCGAAATCGTCTATCATCTGCTACATCTGCAAAATCTCAAGACATTTGTTCAAGAATTGTTCTCAGAACAAGATTAACACTTCTGCATCTTGTGCATTCACTCTTCGTCTACATGAAATCATCATTTCAAAGAATAAAGAGAATGAGAAAATGTCTTTCAAGAACAGCGAGGCAAAAAACTAGAGACTTTCATCAAAGACGTGATGAAAGATGTGTTAATTTCTTCAATGATGAGCATGTCAGATGATTCTTTTGCTTCTGAATCTTTGACTATTGAATGTATACTTTCTAGCAATGAAATTAGTTACTCATTGAAGTCATTGATTGACATCGAAGCTGCTGACTATTCGTTCATTGATGAAGTGATTACGCAGATTGTTTGTGACTAGTTGCAAATTGAATCTCTTGCTTTAATCAAAGCAAAGTCAATTCGAGAATTTGATGATCATTATGCTAAGAAACTCATTACTCATGTCATCTATTCAAATCTGACTGTTCAAGATCATATGATTGACACAGCTTCTATGTTGATCACTCAATTAGATCAACATTAAATGATTCTTGAAAAAACATGAATGAACAAAATCAATCTAGTAATTGATATGCAAATCAATTTTCTTCGATTTTCGAATTTCACTTCTAGTCAGAAATCAATTGTTCTACTCACAAGCAACAAGACAATCACGAAGCAGAAGAGTTTGACTTCTACTTGTATACTGAAGAGATCTTTCACTACATTTCAACTCAGTCTAAAATCACTCTCTTTCAGTCAGTTCAATGAGAAGTCAGTTAAACTAATTGAACAGTTAAAATCGCGCAGCGCGACTTTAACTAACGTCAAAAATTCTAAATCAACGTTCAGTCTGAATTCATTCTCTTTCAGTTCAATGAACATAGCAATGATAGAGACAGTGACATATAGAATGTTAGTCAAATGATCAAACGTCAAGATCTTTGCTGTTATTGTCTCAAAAATCGATCAACTCATAACTACAGTTGAAAACAAGTCTGAAGAAGTGAATCTGCATGAGCTTTCTTACGTTGAAGCTCTCAAGCAAGTCAAGATTAAGCTTCTCTCTGAATATCACGACTATCTAGATGTCTTCGATCGAGCAATGATCAATCAGCTATCATTGCATCATTTCTACGATCACAAAATTGAGTTGATCGATGAAGAAACGTTTTCTCGAAGCAGACTATATCAGATGTTCAATCACAAGCTTCAGAAGATAAAGAAGTATCTGATCAATCATCTAAACAAAGAGTTCATTTTCTTCAGCTTCGCATCATACGTCTCGCTCATCTTGTTCATCAAAAAGAAAGACGATAGTTTGCGTTTCTGCGTTGATTACAGAAAGCTCAATGCTTTGATCAAACGAAATCGATACTCTTTGTCATTGATAGACGAGACTCTCGCTCGTATACAAGAAAGCAAATATCTGACTCGATTGAACATCATTGTCGCGTTCAATAAACTACGCATGCACTCAGATAGCGAAGATTTGACTATCTTTATTACCTTCTTCGACTCATACAAATATCATGTAATGCTCTTTGAATTAATCAATGAATCAACGTTCTATCAACATTATATGAACGACGTGTTGTTTGAATATCTACATCAGTTTTGTCAGATCTATCTAGATGACATTATCATCTACAGCAAGATCTTGAAGAAACACAAGCAACATGTATGATTGATCTTGAATAGACTACGAGAAGCTGATCTACAGATAGACATAAACAAATGCAAGTTTCATATGCAGAAAATCATCTTTCTAGAACTTCTGATGTCAATCGAAGAATTGAAGATAAATTCGCGAAAGATGCAAGCAGTCGTTGATTGATCTACACTCAATAATCTCACTCAGATGCAGTTCTTCATTAACTTCTGCAACTTCTATCGATGCTTCATCAAGAACTTTTCGAAGATTGTTCGTTCAATGATTCAACTCACTCAAAAGAAAATCATATTTAAATGAAATGAAGTCTGTCAGATCATCTTCAATCATATGAAGAGACGTATAATTGAGACTTTTATACTACGTCACTTTGATCAAACTCGTAAGACTATTCTTGAAATTAACTCATTTGACTACGTCAACGATGAAGTTCTCTCAATATGATGACGAAGAAGTACTACATTTGATTGTCTTCTATAGCAAGAACATGTCTTCTGCTGAATGCAATTACAAGATATATGATAAAGAACTTCTGATCATCATTTGAGCATTTAAACACTGACAACTTGAACTGAAGTTAACTGACATTTCTATCAAGATGTTCATCGATCATCAAGCACTCATCTCGTTGATGAAAGATAAAGAGCTGAGCAGACGTCAGATGCGCTGAGTTCAGAAGCTCGCTGATTTCAACTTCAAAATAATGTATCGATCTGACAAACAGAACATTAAGATCGATGCATTAACTTGTCAAGCTGACGTCGTGCTCAGAGATTCAGAAGATGAGCGCATTTGCTATCAATGAATCACTATTCTGACTTTGAATCGAATGAAAATTGCTAATTTAAAGAAGAACATCAGTGAATCAATCTATAAACAGATTCTTGAGACTAATGAGATCGACGAGAATTGTACGCTACTTCGCGAAGCAATAGCAAGAGATGAGACACAATATGAAGATATCAAATTGAAGAATTGTCGAACTCAGAATGAAATCTTGTATCATGATAGTCAGCTATGAGTATTGTTCAACGAGCTGCTACAAATGAACCTGATTCGTGAGATGCATGATCAATCATCAGTTAATCATTCTGATATTCTTAGAACTGTGAAAGTCATAAAGCGAAACTACTATTGATCATTCATGCGAAAAACAATAGATCAATATATTCGAAACTGCTATATCTGTCAACGTTCAAAGACATCTAGAAATAAATCAAATGATCTGCTTCAATCTCTATCAATATCTGAACAGCGATGACAAGACATAGCAATGAACTTCATTATCAATCTATCTGATTCAAGCGAGTACAACGCTATTCTGATGATCATCTGCAGATTGTCAAAAGAAAGACATTATATCTTTTGCATCATTGATGATGAAGATATCACTGTCGAAAAGACAGCTGAAATGCTGATTCAATGAGTATATCAAACTCATAATCTATCAAGCTTCATAGTATCTGATCGAGATTCGCAATTCATCTCTATACTATGAAAGTTTCTTTGCAAACGACTGAGCATTTCGCTTCAATTGTTCATCATCTATCATTTTCAGATCGATGATCAAAGCAAACGAGTCAATCAAAACATCAAGCGATATCTTCGATTCTTCTGTTCATATATGCAGAACGACTGATCTAAGTGACTACTCATGATCGAGTTTGTCAACAATAACATCTTGTTCTCAGTCATTTTCTTGACTCTCTTCTTCATGAACAAGAACTTTCATTCTTGTATGAGCTTTGACTCTGACATCATCGAGTATGAAAGCACTCGCGAACGCTTGCAGATCGATCGAGTCAAGAATATATCTGAACAAATGAACAAGACATTGATCTTCGCTCGTGAAGCTCTGATCAAAACACGAGAACAAATGATGAATCAAGCTAACAAGCATAGAAAGAAGATCAATTACAAGATCAAATCAAAGATGTTTCTGAATGAACGAAACATCGTTACAGCGAGATTCTTCAAAAAATTGAATGACAAGATGCTTGACTCTTTTCAGATCATCGATCTCATTGACTCATTCTATAAATTGAAACTATTCAAGACTATGTGTATACATGATGTATTTCATTCAAAGCTTCTTTGTCTCGTTGTTAATGACTATTTGTCTGATCAGAAGAATGAATTTTCGAAGTCAATAATGATGAACGATGAAGACGAATGAAAAATCGATGATATATTGAACTTTTGATGATATTGAAGATGACTTTAATATCGAGTCAAATGAAAGAGCTATGACAACGATCTCAACTGATATAACGCTGACGACAACGAATTTATGAACGCTCAAGAGATGATTGACGACTTTCATATCAAATATTCAAGAAAAGCGCACTAAGAAATAACATTCATGCAAACATGAATAGTCAAGAGAAAGAGATAATGTTACGATTCTAGCCTTCATCTAGTCTTCGTCTGATTTCATTCTAATCGAGTCTAGCGAAAACCTGATCTAGAGATGATGTCATTAAGACTCTGCATCATATGTGTAAGACATTAACTCAATCGAGTCTAGCACAGAGCTGAGAAACACACATATAAGAATCGAGTTCTTTTCTGTAGATACTTTTCTTTCTTAGCATTTATCTATTAGTTAAATGACATTCATATGACTCGCTTTATGTTGACTTTTAACAGAAGTAAACTGTTGAAATTTGAGTAGTGAAAATTTTTGTTCATTTTGAACTGTGAATCTGTTGCAAGAAAACTCTCTGAGTAATCTCTCAAGTTTAAGAGAAAAATTAGCATAGAGATTGTGCTTTATGTATGTTGCATGCAACGTATACAACATATTTTCAATAAATAACTCATGAAACTCATTAAGTTCAACATGAGCAAACTTAAGAGTTTCATTAATATCATTTAACAGACGTTCAAACACAAACATTTTATACATAAACAATACATTGATGAGAAAACTTTGTTAAAAGAAGAGAAATATAAGTGAGTTAGTAAAGAATGATTGAACTACGCTGTCTGATTAGAAGTGTAGCATATGAACATTTTTGCAAAACATGATTGATTTGCATGAGAAAGATTTCTACAAATAATGCAAAACAGATGAGTTGCACATCTTACAAGCAAAGTGAGCATTTGCGAAGCATGATATACAATGACAACAATTGTTGATCTTAAGAATTTTATTTCTTCACTGAGTTCTGACTCTTGAATTCTTGATGATAAAGTCAATCTTTAGTTGAAAACATCATTTATATAGCTCAAAAGAACAGTAGCATATGTCAATGTGATTAAAGAAGAAATCGACTGCAATATGCATGCATATCGCTGATGAAACATCTGTAATTCATGCTTAAAAAGTAAATTATCAAAATTTAAGCAGTAAAAGATTTCATTCATTTTGAACTATAAATCTGTCATAAGAAAACTCTTTGAGTAATCTTTCAAGTCTAAAAGAAAAATCAGCATAAAAGTCATGCTTTATATATGTTGCATGCAATGTATACAACATATTTTTGATAAACTTACGCATTTCACTAGAAAATTGAAGAAATTTGACATGATAATTAACATATAAATAGAAAGCTCAGTTATCAAATTGAAATCAGACGTACAAGTTTTAAAGATGCAACTTATCACGATTCTAGCCTTGTCAGACTCAATCTTCTAGTCTTGTCAGATTTATTCTCGCTTCATCATCTTGACTAGTCTTTATTGAGTCTAACGTCGACTGAGAAACACACATATATAGTCAGTTTCTTTTCTGTAACTATCTTTCTTTCTTAGCATTTATTTTCTAGTTAAATGACACTCATATGACTCGCTTTATGCTGATCTCTATTGAAAGAATAGAGTGAACAGTGATGAATTCAGTTGAATGAGTAAAAGAATGATTGTAAAATCTATTTACTAGACAATGACTATACACTGAATGTCTTCTGACACTAAACTCAATTAAATCATCTCGTTGACGTCTGTTTATATCTCTATTCTATTGAGTTCTAATGACTGCGCATCTGTCATCGTTATTTTCAACACTTTCACTCGATGCAGATAATCATAGTCTGTTAGCTTTCACTGCTTCATAGCTTCAGACGCAGATGAGTTGCTAGATAATCTGTCATGATCATAAAAGAACATGCATGTGATTCTGAAAGTTCAATTGCAGATCGTTTGATGAGCTCTGTCTGTAGACGCAAATGAGATCTGATTGTAGATGATAAGAAAGTTCATTTACAGACAGTTAAACAGAGCTTGCTTGCGAGTACAAGAAAGCTTTATTCAACGACTCTCATTGTCTTCTAGTCTTGACATGAGACTTTCATTAGTTATTTCGTTGTAGCTGTCGAAGACGTCTGATCACATGACTCTTACTGTTCTCTAGTCTTAATATGAGATCTTTGCTAAATGTTCTGTCATGATCGTCGAAGAAATTCTTCTGCAAGTGACTTTGCAAGATTAATTGCAAGAATAAACAATATGATTGTAAACAACTTGATAAAGATCTGTTTGCAGACATAGAAAACGTCTGCACGTAAGTCATTTGACGAAGTCTGCTGCAAGCATTTAAAAAGACTGTCTTAGTCTTGATTGCAGATGCTTTCTTATGTAGCTTGCTATAGATGTAGAAAAGATTCAGTGTGAAACATTTTGACAAGATCTGTCGTGAATGTAGAAAAGCTTGATTGCGAGCAATCTGATGATGTTCAATGTCAGAGTCTATTCTGATTGCAGAAGATCTGTCTGTGAGCAAGTCAATGAGATTTGTCGAGAATGTAGAAAATCTGATGACTCTCACTTTTTCTTAATCTTGTGAGAACAAAGCATTAAGAGCAGATCTTTTGACATGTCATAACAACGTGATTGCGAGCTTGCGTTGTATTGCTTTAACTTTCACTCAACGCATGCAAGCAAGATCTATTGACTTTCACTGATTTGCAATCTCAACAGCATGTGATATTGACTAAATCTGTTGTAAATGCGAAGAGATTTAAGTCTGCATGACTCTCACTACTTCATGACTTTAGACATAGATGTGATAATATGAGCTGTTTGATGAAGTCTGCTGTGAGCATTTGACTCTGCAAGATTTGCTGCAAGCATTTGACAAGAGTGTCTTCTAAGATGCGCGAATATGTTCATTGATTCTCAATGCACTTCAGTCTTAATGATAGATGTCTTTTAAAAAGATTGCTGTAGACACAAGAAATTGAACGATGCTTTGTCAAATAGCTTGCTATAAGCATAAAGAGCTTGACTTGAGACAGTTCAACAAGATTTGCTGTGAGCAAAGAAAGTCTGCTGCAAGCATAGAAGATCTGATGCTTTTGTGACAACAATCTTGTTTGCTTCGCTTCGCAATGTTGCTTGTCTGCTTCGCTTTGCAATGTTGTCTTGTCTGACTTGATTGCTTTGTCTGACTTGATTTTGCAATGTTGTCTTGTCTGATTCATTTCGCGATGTTGCTCTTGTCTGACTCACTTCGCAATGTTGTCTCACGAGCATTATTGAGTTGTTCTTCGCTTCAATCTAACGCTTTCACTAATCTTTGCTTCTGCATTGAGTGATGATTCTTCGCTTCTTCGTTGAGTGATGATTCTTTGCTTCTTCATGAGTGATGATTCTTCGCTTCTTCATGAGTGATGACTCTTCATTTCTTTATGAGATTATTTCTTTTCATGAGTGACAGTCTAGCTGCTTTCACATTGAATTATTCTCTCTTTCTGTTGATGACAGCTTAGCTGCTCTCTCATCGAGTTATTCTCTTTTATCTATGAGTGACAGTTTAGCTGCTTTCTCATTGAAATATTCTCTTTCTTCTCGATTCTTTATGAAGTTTCATCGACTTTCTATTTTCTCTCTTCTCTTGTTTTCTGCCGTGCAAGAAACGAAGATATATTGATTATAGAATCATAGAGATAATGAGCGAGATATCGAGTTTATCATGATAGATGAAAAAGAAACTCTCTAAAAGAAAAATGATTAATAACATCTCTACTGAGAATTTTCTCATATTGTGCTTTCTTGATTTCGTAGAATGAATGAATGAGATGTGAAGATTCTCTTGATTTCATAAGATGAATGAGTGAGACGTGATTATTTTCTTAAATTCATAAAATGAACAAAGTGATTCAATGTCTAGATTGTGTAGTAATCGTATTGAAGTCATGTAGATAGAATGAAAAATAAAGTAATGCAATTCAACAGACAGTTTTAAAGAAAGTGTGAACTGATTGATGTTGATAATCATAGAGCAGTTGCAAATGTCAACTGATCGATGACATTATTATTTAACGATGAAAAGACGTTGATACTGACTCTCACTCAGTATTCTAACTTTCACTCAAACTCTTTCATCAGATATGCTTTCTCATTGTCGTACATGATGAAGATTCGATTCATGCTGTCGACGCAGTGACATAATCGAGTTGAACGATAGTTTATAGATTTAGACTAGTTCAGCTGTTGTCAATCAAATGATAGTTTGTCAAGACAGAAGATTGATTCAAATGTTGACAGATGATTTGAGCATCTTCTCATCGAGACGTAGATGCTTTTTGAACGTAGTAAGCTGTCGTGTTTGTTATGCTCTTTGTCTAAGAGCTTCTTCTTCATGAAAGTCTCATTCGTCATTTCATGACTCATAGTGAGTTGTCGATAAATGCAAGAACTGTGTCATTCAATGATACTACGTACACTTCTTACACTCTTTGATAATTGTTTATAATAATATCTGTTCATCACTCTTCTTCTTAATTTATAATGCTCAGATCAAAGATTTTGCAACATCGTGTAAGATTTGTGTTATTCAACAATACTGCGTACGCTTCTTACACTCTTATTTGCCTCTCAATGAGACGCGTAGTAATGACTGCGTTTTACATCAGTGTCGTAGCATCATCATAAATGAATGAAAGCATTCTTGCTGTTTAAACTCATAATTTATTGAAAGAGTAGAGTGAACAGTGATGAATTCAGTTGAACGAGTAAAAGAATGATTGTAAAATCTATTTACTAAACAATGATTATACACTGAATGTCTTCTGACACTAAACTCAATTAGATCATCTCGTTGACGTTTGTTTATACCTGTATTCTATCGAGTTCTAATGACTGCGCATCTGTCATCGCTATTTTCAACAATCTTTAACATTAGATAAATGCTCATCATTTACTACTCTGCTATCGATGAATAAATGATATGAAACAATCTATTCAGTAAGAAAAATTTGCAAGAAATTCTTCAAATTTGTATCATCATTTTAGATTGCAAGAAATTCTTCGATTCTACACTCATTTTCATCATTTTATTCGCAAGAAATTCTTTGAATAAAGCACTCAATTATTATCTGAAATTCACAAGAAATTCTTTGAATTTTCACTCATTAAAAACATCAATTCAAAACAACAACTTCTATCTTCTCTCATCATGACACGCGATGTCGAGTCAGTTGAGTCTCAAACAACTCATCTGCTTAAAAGCACTGTCAATAGAAGAGTTTCACTTCTACTCATTAATGCTTCAGTCAAAGTTGAGAAAGCTGTCATTGCATGAAACATAAACATTGAAGAACAACTGTTTCATTGAGTCAGTAATCAACTCAACAAAGTCATCAATATGCTGAACGAGCTTTGAAGTCAGCGAGACTTGACTCTACAACTCAATAAACACTGACTTCTTGTACAAGATGATCACAAAAAGAGAGCGAAATAACTAGAAGTCATGTTTGATAAGAATGATGAGCTAGAGAAAAAGATCAATCAGTTACAAGGCGAGTGATTGAACTTCAGAGCGAAACAACGTCAAGCTGATCAATCTATGCTTCGTCAAAATACTCAGTCAGCTGAGCAACAAGTCAATCAGAAAGAAGCTCACTTTCAACGAGAATCTTCTACTTTATCTGATAACGAAAATGAGAATGATCATCACAAGTTCATCAAGCTTTTGAATTCACTCATTTTCATTGAAACAGATGACTCTATCTGAAAGACATGAAACATCAAAATAATTGACAAGCTCGATGTTAATGCAAATCATTATTCTACTGAAAAGATTTGTATTGTTTATGTGATTTTCAAACTAGAAGACGATGCTGATTAGCAAATTTATGCAAAGCATCATGTTGATGCTTTCTCACTTTATCAATCACTATCAGAGCTACTGAAACATCTGAAAGAAATTTACGAAGATCAGAATCTGATTCAAAAATGTCGTCGTGAATACGTTGCTCTGAAGCAGCTCAACAAGCTCTTCAACTCTCTCTATTCAGAATTCACTAAAATATTCAGCTTTCTGAACTACGATGAGATTATTCTGATGAACGACATTCAGAATAAAATCAACAATCGTCTTCAAAACGTGTTGTCAGTTTGCCTCATAGAGTTTAGCTTGCTTGATAAGCTCAAGATCTTTCTTCAAGATGTGAATAACAAACAACGAGTCAATTATCAGTTACGTGACGAGCAGCGAACAGTCAAATCAATAGCAGCTTCGGAAAAACGTTTTGTCTTCTCATTGACATCAGTCTCAACTACTAGCTATGTTCAACTCGCTACTTTTTTCATTCTTGAATCTGAACAATCAAGAATGTCAATCATCTGCTTCAACTGCAAAGTATCGAGTCATCTTTCAAAGAACTGCTCTCAGCTGAAGACTAGTACTTCGACATCTTGTGCATTCATTTCTTGTCTCAATGAGATCATCATGTCAAAAGAAGAGAAGAAATTATTTACAGAGAAATTAAAGAATGAGACAAAAAACTAGTGACTTTCATCAAAGACGTGATGAAAGATGTGTTAATTTCTTCAACAACAAGCAGCTCAGATGATCTTTTTGCTTTGAAATCTTTGACTACTGAATGTGTATTATCTAGCAATGAAATTAGTTACTCGTTGAAGTCATTGATTGACATCAAAGCTGCTGACTATTCGTTCATTGATGAAGTAATCGCGCAGATTGTTTGTGATCAGTTGCAAATCGAGTTTCTGACTTTAATCAAAGCGAAGTCAATTCGAGAATTCGACGATCATTACGCTAAGAAACTCATTACTCATGTCATTTATTTGAATCTGACTGTTTAAGATCATACGATTGACACAGCTTCTATGTTGATCACTCGATTAAATCAACATCAAATGATTCATGAAAAAACATGAATGAACAAAATCGATCTAGTAATTGATATGTGAATCAATTTTCTTCAATTTTCGAATTTCACTTCTAGTCAGAAATTGATTGTTCTATTCTCAAGCAACAAAACAATCACGAAACAGAAGAGCTTGAATTCTACTCAAATACTAAAGAGATCTACTTCTTCTGTTGTCACTCGACTCAGCGAGAAGTCATCTTCATTCAATAAAATCATGAAATCATCTAATTCAGTCAACTTCGCTTCGTCTTTCAATTCAATGAACATAGCAATGATAGAGACTGCTGCATATAGATCACTAGTCAAACGGTTGAATGTGACTACTTTCGCGATCATTATCACGAAAATCGATCGACTTCTAAAAACAGTTAGAAATAAACTCGAAGATGTAAATTTACAAGAGCTTTCACATGAAGAGATCTTGAAAGAAGTCAAAGCTAAGCTTTCTTTGAAATATCATGACTATTTAGACGTGTTTGATTGAGCGATGACTGATCAACTATCTTCTCATCGCTTCTACAATCATAAAATTGAGTTGATTGACAAGAAAACATCTTCTTGAAGTCATCTCTATCATATGTCTGACTACAAGCTTCAAAAGATGAAGAATTACCTGATTGAGCATCTGAATAAAGACTTTATATCTTCTAGCTCAGCTTCATACGCTTCGCTCATACTATTCATTGAAAAGAAAGACGATAGCTTGCGTTTCTGTATAGACTACAGAAAGCTCAATGCTTTGATCAAACGAAATCGCTATCTCTTATCGCTAATAAACGAAACTCTCGCTCGTATTCAAGATAGCAAGTATCTGACTCAATTGAACATCATTGTTGTCTTCAACAAACTGCATATGCATTCAAGCAGCGAAGATTTGACTATCTTTATCACCTCTTTTGATTTCTACAAATATCACGTGATGTCTTTTGAATTAATCAACAACTCGACTTTCTATCAACACTATATGAACGACGTGTTATTTAACTATCTTCATCAGTTTTGTCAGATTTATCTAGATGACATTATCATCTGCAGCAAAACACTGAAGAAACATAAGCGACACGTACGATTAATTCTACATAAACTACGAGAGACTGATCTTCAGGTGAATATAAACAAATGCAAGTTTCATGTTCAGAAGATCTTCTTTCTGAGACTATTGCTATTCATCAAAGAATTAAAAATGAATCTCAGAAAAGTACAAGCAGTAGTTGAATGATTTACTTCTACAAACCTCATTCAAATGCAGTTCTTCGTTGACTTCTGCAATTTCTATCAACGTTTTAGAAAGAACTTTTCGAAGATTGTTTATTCTCTGATTCAACTAACTCAAAAAGAGATGATATTTGAATGAAATCAAGCTTGTCAAATGATCTTTGATCATATGAAGAAATGAATAACTGAAGTCTTTATTCTTCGTCATTTTGATCAGAATAAAGAGATTATTCTTGAAATAAACTCATTCAACTACGTCAATGATGACATACTTTCTCAATATGATGATGAAGAAACATTGCATTCAATGATTTACTACAGCAAGAATCTGAGTCTCGCTGAGTGCAATTACGAAATCTATGACAAGAAACTACTAGCAATCATTTGTGTCTTCAAGCATTGATGATCTGAGCTGAAATTGACTGAGTTACTCATCAAGATATTCATTGATCATCAAGCTTTAACGTCATTAATGAAAGATAAAGAGCTAAGTAAACGTCAAATGCGCTGAATACAAAAGTTTGTTGACTTCAACTTCAAAATCATGTATCATTCAGACAAATAAAACATCAAAGTTGATGCATTGACTCGTCAAGTCAATTCAGTTTCTAGAAGTTTCAAGAATGAATGATGTTGCTATCAGCGAACTACAATTCTCACGTTGAATTGAATGAAAATCGTTGATTTAAAGAAGAACATCAATGAATCAATCTATAAACAGATTCTTGAGACTAATGAGATCGACGAGAATTGTATGCTACTTCGCGAAGCAATAGCAAGAGACGAGACACAATATGAAGATATCAAATTGAAGAATTGTTGAACTCAGAATGAAATCTTATATCATGATAGTCAGCTATGAGTTTTGTTCAACGAGCTTTTACAAATGAATCTGATTCGTGAGATACATGATCAATCATCAGTTGATCATTCTGATATTCTTAGAACTGTGAAAGTCATAAAGCGAAACTACTATTGATCATTCATGCGAAAAACGATAGATCAATATATTCGAAACTGCTATATTTGTCAACGCTTAAAGACATTTAGAAATAAATCAAACGACTTGCTTTAATCTCTATCAATATCTGAACAGCGATGACAAGACATAGCAATGAACTTCATTATCAATTTATCTGATTCAAGCAAGTACAACGCTATTCTGACAATCATTTGCAGATTGTTAAAAGAAAGGCATTATATTTCTTGCATCACTGATGATGAAGATATCACTGTCAAAAAGACAGCTGAAATGCTGATTCAATGAGTATATTGAACTCATGATTTATCAAGCTTCATAGTATCTGATCGAGATTCACAATTCATCTCTATACTATGAAAGTTTCTTTGCAAACGACTGAGCATTTCTCTTCAATTGTTCATCGTCTATCATTCTCAGATCAACGATCAAAGCGAACAAGTCAATCAGAACGTCAAACGATATCTTCAATTCTTCTGTTCATATATGCAGAACGACTGATTTAAGTGACTATTCATGATTGAGTTTGTCAACAATAACATCTTGTTCTCAATCATCTTCTTGACTTTCTTCTTCATGTACAAGAGCTTTTATTCTCATATGAGCTTCAACTCTGACATCATTGAGTATGAAAGCACTTGTGAACGCTTGCAGATTGATCGAGTCAAGAATATATCTGAGCAAATGAACAAGACATTAATCTTCGCTTGTGAAGCTCTGATCAAAACACGAGAACAAATGATAAATCAAGCTAACAAGCATAAAAAGAAGATCAATTACAAGATTAAATCAAAGATGTTTCTGAATGAAAGAAACATCGTTACAGCGAGATCTTTCAAGAAGTTAGATGATAAAATGCTTGATTCTTTCATCAATCTAGATCTTGTTGACTCTTCATATAAACTGAAATTATCAAAGTCTATGCATGTTCATGATGTATTTCATTCTGATCTGCTTCGTTCTGCCGTCGATGATTTCTTGTCTGATCAAAAGAACGAATTCTCAGATTCAATAGTGATAAACGATGAAAACGAGTGAAAAATCGATGATATATTGAATTCTCGTTGATATTGAAGACAACTTCAGTATAAAGTCAAATGAAATGATTATGACAATGATCTCAATTGATACAACGCTGATGACGATGAATTTATGAACACTCAGAAGATCATTGATGATTTTCATATTCAATACTTGAACAAATCACGCTAATTAACAATTCAATCAATCACGATTTAACAGATCTGAGTCTGTGAAATCATGATTAAGCAATCAATCGAGTCAAGCAGAAAATACATTCATGCGAACATAAATCGTCGAAGAAAAAGAATAATGTCACGATTCTAGTCTTGTCAGACTCAGTCTTCTAGTCTTGTCAGATTTCTTCTCGTTTCGTCATCTTGACTAGTCTCTATTGAGTTTAGCGTTGACTGAGAAACACACATATGTAATCAGCTTCTTTTCTGTAGTTATCTTTCTTTCTTAGCATTTATCTTCTAGTTAAATGACACTCATATGACTCGCTCTATGCTGATCTTTAACACAACTGAACATGAAACTGCAATGAGATGTGCATCTTTGATAAATAAAGACGAATCACATTACAAAAATGCTGACACTTAGTTGTTTTAAAGTCTTTACATGAGAAGCTATTTTCACAAAAGCGAAACAAGTATACTCAGCAGTAATGAGATCAGAAATTGCATTTGAAGCGTCAGTCTGACATCAACGTGACAAGAAAGATGAACTGTTGAGTAAAGAATGCAGATTAAAAACACTTCAGAATCAGACTCTGCATCACGTAGCAAAAGTGTTCAAAAGAGTAAGCATCAAAACTTTAGAAACAGAAACATATACAAGCTCACTACATGTTCATCTGAACATGTTATAAAACAAGATCACGTTACACAATTGTGTCAATGATCAAACGTAAGAGATCAGACAAGCATGCAAACTAATACACGTTCATTTGACGAAAGTTATTCACATCATTTCTCAATCATTCATCATCAAGAAAATAATACTTCTGAATGTTTTCATTCAAGAAAATGCGAAGATACAGTTGAGATGCAGATGATGCATTCTCTTCTTCATAATGATTTCAACAAGCGATAGCATTGCAATAACGCAGTATCACAAAGATCAATGAAATCAATGATGAAAAAAGTACAGAGAACGTGTTGCAAACATTAATGCAATCTCAGCACAAAGATTGCATCTGAGCAATAAGATGATAAAGATGCATGATGATCTTCAGAAAGCAGAAAGCACTTTTGCAATGCATATCAAAATTGAATGCATAGATCTGAACATTTATCTGCACTTTAGAAATGTTTCAGACATAAATAGCTTGCAATGCAACTGCAAATGAAGTCATCAGACGACGAAGAATGTACTCATGCATTGCTTGAACTGATTGCATCTGCAATCAAGAATGTTACAAGATGCTGACTTCTTGAACTATCAAATAATCATCATCATCATGAAGAGTTTCAGAGCAGTAGCAAAGATGATGATGAAAATGAAGCTCTTGAAGCAATTTAAAGTGACTAGAACATTTGTTCTTTAACGTGCAATCAATGTGAACAAATTTGATACATAGTTTCAAAACTCACTGTTTGTTGAAATCGTGCCTAGAATTTAATTACACTGCAGCGAGATAGTGCATAGCTGAGTAGAATGTTTGATCAATAGAGATAGCTTTAACTAGAAAACTAAGAATACAGAAGAAAGAAGACAGTTTCAAGCTGTATCTATAGTAGAATGAACAAAGAGACGAAGTAGTTGATTTGCTAAAGCTTGAATAGATGAAATGTTTCAGCATATTTCAATTTGAAACATCGCTGTTTCTTGTTCACATATTGAAATCTCTAGAGTCTATTGACTAGATTCTATTCAATGTCGACATGCTTCATAACATTACTCTCTTCTCTTTAAAAGTCATGTCTCTATGACTTGTAGTGTAGTTCATAGCACTGACGTAGAGCTTGACGCTCGCCTTTCTACCAATCTTTCTATTGATCTTTCAGATCATTGAAATGTCTATTGTAGCAGACTCACTATGAGAGAAAAAGAACAATCATTGTAGCAGACTCACTATTTGACGTAAGAACACAAGATAGATTGATTCACTGATAGATAAAGCGATGTGAGTAAATAGATCATTGCATTGACAGCGTCTTTGTAGCAGACTCACTAGAAGAGAATTGACTAGCTCATCGAAGAGATTGATTCTGATCGTGTCATTGAAGCAGACTCACTAGTTGACACAGAAACACGAGGTAGATTGATTCACTGATAGATAGAGCGATGTGAGTAAATAGATCATCGCATTGACAGCATCTTTATAGCAGACTCACTAGAAGAAAATCGACTAACTCATCAAAGAGATTGACTATTGACTTGTCTTTGTAGCAGACTCACTAAATTGATCTGAATTCAAATCGAGTTAAATCAAATTTGATGACACAGATTATTTTGACTCAACTGATTCACAAGCTTTTTAAGAGAGAGAAAAGAGATTTGTGATTCTCTAGCAATCAACGATCATATGTTCTCGTTGATTCTATTGATTGAGTGAATCGATGCTACTGAATAAACGATAGATTCTCTAGCAATTCAACAGTCTTGTCGTTGATTCTATTGATTTTCTGATGTTGTTCTGTCTTTCAAAGTTATTCATCATCAGATAAACAAATTTCTTTAAACTTGTTTCGTTGTTTATCGAGTGTCTTGAATGAATATTGATATTCATATCGTAGAATTAACAAATTCTTAGTTTAATGTTGAGATCATGTCTAGAATCTAATCACATTGCAGCAAGATAGTGCATAACTGAGTAGAATGTTTGATCAATAGAGGTAGCTCTAACTAGAAAACTAAGAATACAGAAGAAAGAAGACAGTTTCAAGCTGTATTTATAGTAGAGTGAACAAAGAAACGAAGTAGTCGATTTGCTAAAGCTTGAATAAATGAAATGTTTCAGCATATTTTGATTCGAAACATCGCTGTTTCTTGTTCACATATTGAAATTTCTAGAGTTTATTGACTAGACTCTATTCAATGTTGACATGCTTTGTAACACTGTTTCAACTGCGTGAAGCAATTGTATAGACTGCGAGTGATTTTCTATCTCAGAGAGTTTTGTTCACTCGATACAAATAGCATAAAGTCTTTCATAAGTTGATCTAATTGATGTCACAAGAATGTATGAATTTATTATTATTATTATTATTATTTACATATCAGAATCTTTTGTCATTTTTAATGATAACAAGTTCTTGAGATTTCTGATGTTGACTTGAAAGAAGATCACTCGCAATATGATTTAAAAGAATGACATGAAAGATTAAGTAAATCTTCATGAATATTGAAAAATTTAACTCAATGATCAGAGAATTATTCTTGAAAACATGTTTAATCTTGAAGAAATCAATGTTATAATCATTTAACTTGACAGCAAAGTAAGTAATGCTGAGATTGTAAACATTTAGTCAGATTTCATTCTCAACAAAGTATTTAAAACAAGAATGATGAAAGTGATTAACATTGAACTTATAAATGATCTGAGTTATAAGCATCTCATTACGTAAATGTTTAGTTAATTTCTTCATTTTCTTGATGAACTCTTCAACATTAATTAACTTGTTTTAAACTTAAAACATAAAATTCTTAAACAAAGATTCAAAAAGTTTAAAGTTTGAACATAAGTTTTGACTTAAATTGATCAAGAAGAATGATGTTAAAGTGATTAATGAAAATGTATTATTAATGATGAATTCAACTTCAGAAAGTCATTTAACTCAGTCATTCTGCATGTAGTTGATGAAAATCTGAAGATAATGCTTCATAACAGCATTGATTTTCTCAATTTGATCATTGATTTCAGAGTGATACATCATAAATAACTTAATGTTTATTTTCAACATTTTACATAAATGCTTTTAAACATTAAAAATGAATTATGTATCTTGATCAGACATGAAGAACTTAAGTAAATCATGATGTTTTCAAACATAAGCATAGAAGCAATTAATAGTTTCTTCAACTTTCATAAAAGTAATGAGAATTAAATGTTTCATTTTGATAAAATGATTAATGAAGACTAAAATATATTTATATGTGATACTCATGAAGATATTGAGTGATAATGTCAAAGACTGAGCTAAACTAAAAATATTATTAATATAAAAGACTGATATTATTATTACTTTGATAAAATTTAGATACAAGACAATACATCAGATAATGTATAAAATAAAAGACAAAGAGTGAAAGAAAAGAATGAGAACTCAACTTTTATATACATGAATCAAGCAGAATCAAGACTAAACAATAGTTTTATGACTTAAGATTGCAAAGATTTGCACACATGACTGAAATAATCAAAACAAAATTGTTGAAACTAAATTAAGATGATGATAATTAAATTAATGACTTGATTCATTGAATTGCAAAACAGATTCAATGAATCGAAATTATTTAAAACATCAACAATTTATGTTTTAAATTAAGTTAATGATCTGATATCATGACAGATAAAGAATTTACATACTTCATGAAGATATTATGTCAGCAATGTTTAAAAACTGAAAGAAGATGCAATTATTCTTGAGTTCATTGTTTAAAAAGCTTAAAACATGTATACATATGATAGTTTTGTACAAAGCATTAAATATACTTATAAATGTTTGATCATCAGTAAGCTCAACTGATCAGTTTATAGCTTTTTGCTCTTTTTGAGTGATCATCAATGACATTATCATGAGCAAGCTGAATGATACAAAGACGTAGTTTATCTGAGTTAAGCATGTACTTTCTTTCTTAAAAGTACAGATAATTCTCATGTTTTTCACACTCAATTAAAAAGATCTTGTTGTGATGTTGTGTTTCATTGCAAAGCACTTCAATTATTTAAGCTGCAAATTTGTCATTGATTTCAACTTGCTTTCATAATGTCTGAGTGAGAATATCAGCAGAATTTTCATCAAGATTTAAAGTATTTTAATCTAATTGAGACTTAATGTTTTCAACGTCAAATTCTTCAATTTCTAGATTCATAAAAGTTAAAATTTGCAAGAATGCTGAGATAATTGAAAACAGATGTAACTGAATTAAGTCTAAGATGATGATTTGTGATTGAAGCTTCATGACTTTAATGTCAAAGATGTTGAGAATGAGATTTTTAATAATATCAAGATTTAAAACATGAATTTTCAGAATTGTTTGATGTTGATATTGATGTCAAGAATTGAATGTATTTTTCTTCTTAAAAAGATCTTCTGAGCAACGTGTCAAAGCATTCAACTTATCATTGATCTTGTCAAGATGATAAGTGATGCAATAGTTGAATTTAAACAGAAATTCACTTCAATGAGCTTAATGATGACTCAATTGCTTAATTGACATGAAATACTTAAAATTTTTATGATTTGTAATCATCTCAACAGAATAAATAAAGTTTTTGAACTCTGATCATTATTTCTTGAAAGTGCAAACAATAATCATGAGTTCTTTGTTATAAATCTTGTAGTTACACTCAATTAAGTTATGCTTCTTCAAAAAGTAAGTGACTGAATGAAGAATTTTATTCTCATTATATTGAGAAAGAATATCTTTAAACACATAGTTCAAAGCATCAATTTCTATCACAATCTTGTGATTTGAATTATAATGATGAAGAATAATCTTGAAAGTGAAAACTTTCTTAAGAATGTTGAATGCATTCTGACATTTTTGAAATCAGACAAAGAGTATGTCTTTTCTGATGAAATGAGTGAGCAAGATAGTTATTCTACTATAATCATAAATGAATCTTTTATAAAAGTTTGCAAAATCTAGAAAACTTTGAATGTCTTTAACGTTGATCAAGATGAGTCAGTTGACAATGATGTTTATCTTAAAAGAATTCATCTTGATTTCTTCAATGATGATTATTAATTTTAAATATGAAACTTGAGTGACATGAAACTTGCATTTAATTATATTTATTTGAAGATTTGCTTCTCATAGCTTCTGCAGAATGAGCTTGACATGAATCTCATGTTCAAGTTTATTGTTCAAGTAGATCAAAATGTCATTCAAATAAGTGATATAAAACTTATTTAAATATTCATGAAGAATATTGTTAATGTACTTCTGAAACAAGACAGACTCATTACATAAGTTAAAGAGCATGACTAAATACTTGAATAATTCAAATCAAGTGCAAAAAATGATTAAAGCTTCATTTTTTTCTTTGATTTGAAGTCAATTGAATGTGAAGATGATATTGAGCTTAATAAAGACTTTAACTCAACTTAAATGATTCAGCATTTTTGAGATCAAAGACAGAGAATATTGATTCTTGATTGTAATAGTGTTCAGATCTCAATAGTTCATGCAAAAGCAAAGTTTTTCATCAAATTTTTTGATGAAGAGAACAGAAATGATCATCTGAAAGTGATTGACTTGAATGAAATCTTTGCTCAGATTTTCATTCTGATAATGTTGAAGTTCTAGAATTTCATCACGATTTATGTCATACAAAGCAAAGATTGAGAATTGAGCATCTTCTTTAAAATGTATAACATGATCATGAGTTTAATGCAAAGACAAGATATCAACATTCTTCTTGAAAAAGATGTTTAAAAACTCAAAATATTTAAATGACAGAATTATGACTGAATTGACGTTCTTACTTTGTCAATAGACTTCAAGATCTTCTTGTGTCATGAATGCAGTCAAATGAAATTTCTTTTTCATTTAATAAAAATTCAGACAATGATTCTTATCATATGTACTGTCTTAAGAATAAAATGAGAACTAAGCAAGAGTTGAGCTGTTCTTTGAACAGACAGTCAAAGTCGTGTGACGTGACTTTGATTCATCAGAGTCTAAACTAAAAGATGAGATTAATTCAAGATTCAAGAAAATATTAATTTTCTTTAGAATAACATCAAACACTTTAATGTCTTTGACATAAGTAGCGTGATCAAAGCTTTGAATTATCATAATACAGTGATTCTTCTTTTCTAATAATGAGTTTATGATTCTGAATAAAAATCATTCAAAAACTATATATTAGAATTGAATTGATTGAAAAATTGATATCAATCTTTTTTGACAATAGAACATCATTAACATGATGCTTGCGCTTCATTCTGATCATCAGAAACAAATGATGAGCATCATTGATGTGATGTCAGCAAGTGAGCGAGAGACGAGTATTACTATCTTGCAAAAGAATTCAATTAAGACGAAGAATATACATGAGAAATTGAACAAGCTGCAAGTACTTTATGAGCTCAATGAACATAGAAACAACAAGCTGATGCTCTGAAAGAAGATGAGAAAATTGACAGAAATGATAGAAAAGCTGATGCATCAACGTGTTGCTGCGTTGACTGTCAATTCACGCATGAAGAATCAGTCGAAGAGATTGAAAAAGATAATAAGCAAACTTGAAAAGAAGTTTGCAAAGAAGAAGAAATGCGTTGACAACTGAGCGAAAAAAGTGAACGAGAAGTCAACAACGTCGTTTGAAAGTCATCTTGTTCTCAGCATCAACGTTACGTTGTTAATGTGAAATCATTGTGAGAAATTCAAGATTAAGATTTTCGTTAAAGAGAAAGAGAAGATCAAGAGAATCATGATAATAACAACAGAGAGTATAGTAAAGTGAACGAGAGAAATTGACGTTGACGAGACGTTATTGACACGCAAGAACATAAAGACTATGAAGAGATGATCAAATTTACTGATATTTCAAGTTAAGATTGAAGACAGCAAAAGAATATTGAAGAAAAACGATTTTTGAATCAAAGAGATTTCATTGAACATAAGTTTGTATGAAGTCAGTTTTGAAATAGTGATACATGAAATTAAAATCGAAGAAATGTCTAAAGACATAAAGAAGAAGAGAGCGAAAACACTCATCAAGATCAATAAAGACATACATTCAAAGATAATGATTGAGAAAGTTGAGTGACTCACAAAAAATAGTGAACAGAAGAGATACGTCTCACTGATGATATGCATAGTCAGTGCTGAAATGATGAACAAGCTAATTGACGAGAGAGTATGTTACAAGATCGACATAAAAATCACGCAGTTCTATGATTCAAATTGTAGAACACATCAATGTTTAAAGTGTCAAGACTATGATCATAAAACATATGAATGCAGAAATAAGCAAAGATGCATTTACTGCGCGCTAAATCATCACTTGAAGCACTGTTTTCATAAACAGACTCAAGATATGTGAAAATATGAAACATGTTAAGATATACACAGAGTCTTTGATTCTTAATGTCATAAACAACAGATTGAAAAAGAGAGAATAAAAAGAGTCATGAAACACAGATCTTTATATCACGTCATACAAGAGCAGAGAAAACTCAAAGTGATGATGTTGAAGATGTTCACAAAGATATTTATCAGTCTGAGATTGCTGATAAACAAGAACTTGAAGAGAAAACAGAAACACTCAACAAATGAAAGTCATCTGCTCAGTGTGATCATTACATTCAAAAACACTATATTGAATCATTTAATCAAGAAGTCAAAAACAAATGAGTTGAAATCAACATCAATCACATCAATTTCAGTATCATTTTTGTCACGAACTGAGAGCTGAATGAAATCAGAATGAAATTCTAATAACTAGATTTTAGATACAAGACGTTGCACGAAGAAGAGAGAAAAGAAAGAGATCATTCAGAGGTTCTTATACCTCATGAACGCTGGGTACCATCCGTATCGAAGGGCCCTCATAACATCACTGATAACCTCACGTCTATCATCATCTATAATATTGTTCAACATCATCTAAGTGATCTAACATCTCTTTTCCCAACATCTTTCGAGTAACACATGCTAAAACCGTGACAATTTTCTTTTGAAGATTTTACAAGAAAAGTAAGCACATTGCAGATGCTCAAGAGAACATCAAACAACTTTGAATGTGAACTTTAATGTCTCAGCAAAAGAAGCTTTGAATACTACAGTACAACGTTCACAAGTTCAAAGAAAAGATGATAATAGCATTATTACATGAGAAAAAGATAAAGAATTATGACATTTTAATTCTTCAAGAACTTTGATGATTTGATGAGAATTTCAGAGCATACTGCTCAGCAACTGTTAACTTCATGCTGAAGAATAATGAGAGTAGAATTTGTTTCTACATAAACAAGAGAATTGACAGCAACATCTGACATTTAACATGACACTTCAAAGATGTAAACACAATTATGTTATAAACATTAACAGATGATACACAGATGACTCAGAAAGTTATACACATTCACGAAGCATATAATTCATCACTCAGAGATCATGAAGTTATTCATGAAAAAGAAAGTCTTTCAGACATCGAAAAGATGCTACACATGTTGAGAGAATGCATTCTTGTAGAAAACTTCAATCTGCATCACTTCACATGAGAAGAATCATTCTATTCAAGACAGCATTTATTGTCAAATAATTTAATTAAAATGATTACAAATGTTGATGCATCGTTGATGTTATTTCAAGACATGATTATGAGAGATTATTAGAAATTTCAAACGACAATAAATCTGATCTTCACGACAGATGACATTATGAATCAATTAATATGATGCAAAATTGACGAAGAAATGAAAAACTTCTCAAATCATTTATTGATACAAACAATTATAGATTTTAAAGTCTGCAAAGAGTCAGCGTGAAAATCATGTTGCAACTGAAAGATAATGAATGAAAAGAAGTTCATCAATATTCTGAAAGAACAAATGTTGAAATCATTGTTGAATCATGAGACGAGACATCAATGCATAAATGAGTACACTAAGCAACTGCTGAATGCATTGAAGAAAATCATCGAGATTTTCACTCTTTGAGCGAGATTACACGAAATGATCAAAGCAGAATGAACGAAGAAGTGTATGAAGATCATCAAAAGCATGTGATGAATGAGAAGAAGCTGTTGAATCATTGATGACTGAACAGAGTACATTCAAGCATGTGATAAAAAGAGCAAGATCATCAGAAAACAGAAATGCAGTGAATATTGAAAGATCATGCAGAAGGTTGAACAATTCTTGAGAGAACTGTTTAAAACTGCGAAATGAGCAAGAAATGCAGTCACAGACACATTGACTTAAGCAACAATTCTTCTTCTGATCAAGTCAAAGTGCTTCAACATCATTACAACAATGCAGAATAAGATGAAGATAATGTTTCAGACTCACTTTTCATCATCTTCAAAAATTCTCATGCTGAATACAGAAGACTTTAAGTACTCGTTCTTGATTGAGAATGATGCTTCGCTGACACATCATGAAATTAAGAGAATCATCTACAATGTTAGAAATCAGCATAAAGCGAGTCATATGAGTGTCATTTAACTAGTAAATAAATGCTAAGAAAGAAAGATAACTACAGAAAAGAAGCTGACTACATATGTGTGTTTCTCAGTCAACGCTAGACTTAATAGAAACTAGTTAAGATGATGAAGTGAGAATAAATCTGACAAGACTAGAAGACTAAGTTTGACAAGACTAGAATCATGACATTACTTTCTTTCTTTAATGATTCATGTTTACATGAATGTATTTTCTGCTCGACTTGATTGATTGCTCAATCATGATTTCACAGACTCAGATCTATTAAATTGTGATTGATTGAATTGTTGATTAACGCGATTTGTTCAAGTATCAAATATGAAAATCATCAATGATCTTCTGAGTGTTCATAAATTCGTCGTCATCAGCGTTGTATCAATTGAGATCATTATCATAGTCATTTCATTTGACTTTATACTGAAGTCATCTTCAATGTTACGATTCTAGCTACGCATCTTCGTTGATAGCTATGTTGATGACTATGTTGATGACTATTCTGAGAGCTATCGCCGATCGCTCATCGCTAGAGCATAGACTTGTTTCAAAGTCAACTCTATTCAGAATTAGCTTATGTTCTTCTGAGTCATATAGATAGTCGACTCTTTTCTTCTAGATACTTTTCTTTCTTAGCATTTATATACTTGTTACATTACACTCATATGACTCGCTCTATGCTGATCTCTAACATTATATAAATGCTTCTTCATTACAGACGAAGTGAAATAATCTGCATCGATTTCTTCGAGTGCTTCTGCTAGTAGTCTTTCAATTCTCTATCGACTTTGATCTAGCGACTTGCGTTCGTGCAGCAGCATTCACCTTTCTTCTCTCGTGAGCTGATTCAGCGAGAATAAACAAAAGATTCAAACTCGTGCGCTGATCAGCGAGTATAAACAAATGATTGAAACCATTCGACTAGGTCAAAGATCAGCGAATTAACCGTTCATTCAGATTCGCAAGAAATTCTTCGAATTTGTTGAACAATCAAACGAGGTCAGTCATAGAACTGCGTGAAGTCTCTATCTCGAGAAGCAAACTCTCAGTGAGTCTGCTTCAAAGACGCTGTCAATGCGATGATCTATCTACTCACATCGCTCTATCAATCAGCGAATCGACCTACCTTGTGTTTCTGTGTCAACTAGTGAGCCTGCTACAAAGACGTGATTCGAATTGATCTCTTCAATGAGTCAGTCGATTCTCTTCTAGTGAGTCTGCTACAAAGGCATGAACGAAACAAGCTCTGCTACATGCGTGTAGTAGAGACGAATCGACAGTGAGCCTGCTTCAAAGGCGCGTTCGATATTGATCTCGTCATCGAGTCAGTCACTCGATAGTTAGCCTGCTTGAACGACACTCGAAGTGAGTCTGCTACAAAGACAGACAACGATTGATCTCTTGATTGAGTCGATCAACAAACGAAACAAGCTCTACTATGTAGTAGATCTGAATCAGAAGTGAGTCTGCTTCAATGACATGATCAATGCGATGATCTACCTACTCACATTGCTCTACCTATCAGTGAATTGATCTATCTCGAGTTTCTGTTCAACTAGTGAGTCTGCTACAAAGACGCTGTCAATGCGATGATCTATTTATTCACATCGCTCTATCTCTTAGTGAGTCTGCTTCAATGACGCGATTCGAATCGACCTCTTCGATGAGCTAGTCGACTAGTGAGTCTGCTTCAATGATCGTTCTTTTTCTCTCATAGTGAGTCTGCTACAAAAGATCGTCACTCTACTACTCGTTCATCTTCAACTAGTGAGTCTGCTTCAATGATCATTCTTTTTCTCTCATAGTGAGCCTGCTACAATAGACATTTCGATTCTACACAAGGCTAAGAGAATACATTCATGCGAACATGAATCATTGAAGAAGAGAAATAATGTTACGATTCTAGCTACGCATCTTCGTTGATAGCTATGTTGATGACTATGTTGATGACTATTCTTGTCACGATTCTAGCCTTCGCCTATTCTTCAACTAGCCTTCGCCTGATTTCATTCTAATCGAGCCTAGCGAAAATCTGACCTAGAGATGATGTCATTGAGTCTCTGCATCATATGTGTAAGACGTCAACTCAATCGAGCCTAGCACAGAGCTGAGAAACACACATATAAGAACTCGATTCTTTTCTGTAGATACTTTTCTTCCTTAGCATTTATCTATTAGTTAAATGACACTTTTATGACTCGCTCTAGATCGATCTCTAACAGTAGATAAATGCTAATCAACTACTCTGCTATCGACGTGTAGACGATACGAAATAACCTACTTCGTTTATTCAGAAAATTCGCAAGAAATTCTTTGAATTACTTTCATCAAAACACATCTGCAAATTTACTCAAATTTATCAAACTTATCTATCTACCTTTCTCACAATGACACGCGACTTCGAATCAGTCGAGTCACGAACAGCTCGTCTGCTTAGAAGCATTGCTAGTAGACGAGTTTTTCTTATTTCTTTCAATGCTTCAGCGAGATCTCAGAATGTCGCTATCTCATGAAACATCAACACAACTCAACAACTTCGTCAATGAACTATCGATCAGTCAGACGAGATCATCAAGATGCTGATTGAGCTAAGAGATCAACAAGACATGACTTTGAAACTCAACGAGCAATGAATCGATGTTCAAGTCGATCACATCAAGAGACTTGATGAGTTAGAGATCAATCAAATGACAATAGACACTCAAGAAGAGACTATCGTCGATCTACAAGAGAAAGTCTTGAGTCTAAAAAAGAAACAGCGTTCAGCGAATCAGTCTCGATCTCGTCAGTCTACGAAACCTCTACCTCGTCAATCTATCGAGAATCATACTCGACGTGAGTCGTTCACTCTATTCGATAACGATCATTACAAGTTCTTCAAGTTTTCGAACTCATTTATATTCACTGATGAAGATGAATCAACATGAGACAGCTGAAGAGTCAAGATGAACGACAAGCTTCAGGCAAATGTTGATCACTTCGATAATGAAAATACCTGTATTGTCTATGTGATATCTAGACTAGAAGATGATGCTGCTGAGCACATCTTCGCTTGACGTCGACATGACGCTTCGCATTCATACATCTCGATCGACGAGCTATTTGAGCATCTGAAAGAAATATACGATGAACTGAATAGAAATCGAAAGTGTCGTCGCGAGTACAACGTTCTGAGACAAGCAGACAAGTCTTTCAATGTCTTTTACTTCGACTTTATGAAGCTATTCAGCTATTTAGACTACGACGATCGCACTCTGATGAACGATCTTCAGAATAAGATCAACAATCGCTTGCAGAATGCTCTATCAATCTGTTTAAAGAACTTTACTTCTCTCACTCGCTTAAGAATCTTTCTTCAAGATGTGAATAATAAACAGCAAGTCAACTATCAGCTACGCAGTCAGCTTCGTACTGTCATCGCCAAAGTCACTGTCATACCTGATAAACGCGCTGCTACTTCATTGTCAGCAGTGACGACTTCGATAATCGAATATGTCAAGTCGACTATCTTTTCTACCTCTGAGTCAGTCAGATCGTCTATCGTCTGCTATATCTGCAAGATCTCAGATCACTTATTCAAGAACTGCTCTCAGAACAAGATTGACATCTCGACATCTTGTGCATTCACTTCTCGCCTACATGAAATCGTCATTTCGAAGAATAAAGAGAATGAGAAAATGTCTTCTTTCAAAGATAGCGAGGCAAAAAACTAGAAACTTTCATCAAAGACGTGATGAAAGATGTGTTAATTTCTTCAACGACAAGCATGTCAGATGATTCTTTTGCTTCTGAATCTTTGATTACTGAATGTGTACTTTCTAGCAATGAAATTAGTTACTCATTGAAGTCATTGATAGACATCGAAGCTGCTGACTATTCGTTCATTGATGAAGTGAT
>JAABUK010002095.1_pt1 | contig 36577 bp, 45 predicted proteins | sample 5559141 | NCBI WGS metagenome assembly JAABUK01 (sample SAMN10711869, study PRJNA513367) | rock metagenome | isolation source: Antarctica rocks | place: Antarctica: Victoria Land, Pudding Butte nord | collected 2016-01-03
TGAGCTTACCCTCCTTGTCTTGAATCTTGGACTTCACGTTGTCAATGGTGTCTGAAGACTCCACCTCCAAGGTGATGGTCTTGCCAGTCAGAGTCTTGACAAAAATTTGCATACCACCACGCAGACGCAGCACCAGGTGGAGTGTGGACTCCTTCTGGATGTTGTAATCGGCAAGAGTGCGACCATCCTCCAGCTGCTTGCCAGCAAAAATTAGACGCTGCTGGTCAGGAGGGATACCTGCAGGGTGAGAAGTCAAGTAAGAAGTGTAACCAAAGACGCAAACACCTGAAGGTAACGACGGGTCTTCAAATTCCTATTATCATGACAGCACTCACCCTCCTTGTCCTGAATCTTGCTCTTGACGTTGTCGATTGTATCAGACGACTCAACCTCCAACGTGATGGTCTTGCCGGTCAAGGTCTTTACGAAGATCTGCATACTGATTTGCGAAACAGAAAGGCTTCAAGGATGTTTCAAAGTGTTCAGCTGGCTCAGATATCTATGCGGTTGGGTAAGTAGCGCAAGTGTCTGTTCGGTCAGGATTGTTGAACTTTATGGGACTGGTTGTTGTGCTGTACAAATTTACGTACCCCCTTTCTCCAATTTACGGCATGTCAGTGCAACAATTCTTGTACATTATGTACTAGGAGCCGGGGCAAATGTTCACACCTGGCAAACAAATTTCAGACTTTCCCGATGCTTCCAGAGGCGCCACCGCGCTGCCCGTCCCACCGCCCCACCCAATGCGTGCGTGCGTGCCTAAGTGGAACTCTCTCGAGCTCTGTCTGTAGGACACTGTCCGCAGACGATCATGTATGCAGTTAAGGTCAATGTGAAGCAAAGCATCGAGGATGCTGAGCTGTCCGAAGAAGCCAGCAGGCTAGCAACCGCACTGCTCGCTGAACAGACTTTGGAAGCGACAGGCAGCAGTGATCACATCCAGGATGCTGTTTCATTTTCTGCCGGGAATCCAAGAGTGGAGCACCTCACTGGAAAAGTGCACTTGTACAGACAGATCTCCAACCCAGAGCACACCCAGCACAGGAATCAGTTGCCTGTAAGTTGGTAGTTCTTATACTGACAAAAATGCGCGACTTGTCACAAAGCAAACAACATCTCAAGCAAGACCCTGCATGTGCAGGCTGACAGGTCAGAAAGACTATGTGTTTTGGCAATGCCACTGGACATGGGTGTGGCTGAGTTTTGCTCATTTGTGGGTGGCTACCTGCCAAAGTTGCGCGAAATGCGTGTCGTGAGACGAGAAGACGGCAAGTCAGTTTGCTTGATTCTGCTACGCTTTGAGAACTTGGAGATAGCTGACAGCTTCTTTCACGATTATCATGACAAGCCTGTAAGCTTGCCCTACTGCAGACTTGTTTGCAAGCTGTAGCCAAGAGTGACCACCTTGGCTGTATGACCACACTGCCTGTATGTATCCGCACCATGATGACCGCTTCGCTTGCTTTCCTTGCTTGCAGTTTTCATCTCTTGAACCAGACGTCCTATGCCGACTAGTGATGTGGAGATCAGCAGTCAAGAAAAAGACACACAGCCACAGACTCCGCCAGGTACAGCCATGCTGCTTGTGCCGTGCTCTTCTGCTGCTATCCTGTTCCTGTCTGGCACGTCAGCATTCAGCTTCATGGATGCAGGTCAGACTGAGCTACCCACCTGCCCTGTTTGCTTAGAGCGGCTTGATGAGCACATCAGTGGAGTCGTCACTACGGTGAGTCAGTCCACTGTGAATGAAAGTCAGTCCACTGTGAATGACAGTTAGTCCACTGTGAATGGAAGATGCATATACATTTCTGTGCCAGGTGTTGTTGGCCATATTGCAGCTCAGCTCAGCAAGTTGACATCATAAGCAGCTGCAACATCAGGCATGCTATATACACTATGACACTGTCTGTATTTGTTTGTGGAAACACCGCCCTTCTCCTTTCCCCCCTTGCCTCCCATCATCCCTCTTGTTCCTTGTATTAACAGAAAACCAGGCCCTGCCTTTGTCAGTCAGCCCTCATCTGAATTTTCAATGATAGCGCATGGCGCAATCTTTATTGCTATTGTTTCATACCATGTTTTAATGATTGCCTTGCCTGTAATGTCCTCTGCTGGCAGCGCTCTGGCATTGTATTTTGTTCATGGTGTTCCTTGCAGGTCTGCAATCACCGGTTCCACAATGAGTGCTTGCAGCGCTGGGGCGACCTAAAATGCCCAGTCTGTCGCTACTGCGCCCAGGCTTCCTCCACAACCTCTCACTGCTCTGTCTGTGACACATCTCAGGTAAGACCATTTCTCTCACCATCACAATGCATCACAACTGCGGCGTGGTATCAAAGGCTCATTTGCTTGCTTGCTTGCTTGCCTGCTTGTTTGGCGGACTGTTCTGTGCATCGGCTTTGCAGTGTAGTGACGGGTGTTCAGTTGAGCAAGCTTTGTGCATTGATTGGTCAACTGGCACCAGCTGACTGTATTTGGCATTGCTGAAGTTTGTGTTTGAGATCAGTGAGACAACAGCATGTCATATTGCTGCAAAATGCTTTAATTTTGAGTAATGCGCGCATACTCGAAGCCTGGCATGGGGCAAGATACTGTCAATATATGTCCATGATGTCATAGATGTGACATTCAAGCATTCATTTGCTGAAGTGCAGTAAACATTTGTCTGTGCAGGATCTCTGGATCTGTTTGATCTGTGGTCATGTTGGGTGTGGCAGAGGCACAGCCAAGCATGCAGTAGACCACTGGAAAGAGACTGGGCACTGTTACTCTCTGGAACTAGAGTCTCAGCGGGTAAGTCCAATCTGGTTATTTTCTGCATGCTATTCTTGCTGCTGTGTCCGCTGTGAGTGCCTGAGGAAAAAGCAACAAAGCTCAACGACTCGCCATGAAGAAGCTACATTGGTACGCAGGTGTGGGACTATGCAAGTGATGGGTATGTACACCGCCTCGTGCAGTCCAAGACAGATGGCAAACTAGTAGAGGTGCCCTCACCAGCACAAGCAGCCTTTGGAGAAAGGGCCTCAACAGATTGCCCAGAGTATGCTCCTGAGCCAGTGCTGTTGGCTGCCTGTTTCATCAATTGCACAAGTTTATCACCTCTCCCCCATTCTGCTCTAATTTTTAAAATGCACAGGGTCAGATGTTAGTTTCAAATAGGACAGTCAGGCTCTCACTGCCTTTGCTATCTTGTTCTGAGTGTTGAAGTTTTTCAATATAGCACCAATGATGGTGTCAAGTGCATGCAGTAGCAGCACTGGCTGGTTGATGGGGGCATTGCATGAGACAGATGCCATGCAGGGGTCCTAGGAGTAGTGCAGAAGATGCAGCTCTTGGAGAAGCAATGGTAGCTAGCAAGCGAGAGGAGATGGACCGTGAAATTGATCACCTACTCATCATGCAGTCTGAGAACTTACAGCGGTATTGGGAGGTCAGCCCACTTACTGTCTGCTGCTTTTGTTGCTTGAAGACTGCTGATGCTGTGATGAGGCTGCCTTTGTCATGGCCAGTCATCAATGCTCAATGGGCATTGCAGTGATCTGCACAGGCAGCTGGGATTTCACAATGTATGTGTATTGCCCAGTGCAGATGCACCTTGCTGTCTAGCAGCAGGGAAGAAGCCTGTGAAGTGCAAACTGCATGCGACACAAGGAAAGGGTAGTAAGTTGTGTGCTGACACACTGTGCTTGATGGTGCATATGAGTCTCACAAGCATAACCGCATGGGCAGGGGGCAAAATAAGGGCGTGAGGCAGGTACAAACTGCTGGTGAGCAGGGCATCGATTACTTGCTCACGCATCCTGAGACCATTGTCAAAAATTTCAGTTGACCATCAGCTCACACCAGCCGCTGTCAAAATCAGCCGAAACTACCAGTTGCCATTTCCAGCTATGTTGACAACCAAGTGTGTGTGTGCACCACAGGGGAGAGTTTCTGATGCCCACTTGAGGGGCGAAGCTGGCTGTGCCCAGCTGCAAGACAAGCTGGACTTGTCAGGTGCTGTGCTGCAGACCGCAACAGCAAACCACAAGGAGCTGGAAAAGCAGAAGAGAGTCGTTGACAAGAAGCTGGTAAGTCCTCCCAGCAGACCAAGAGCACATTGCTCGTGACGGAAGTACCGCAAGAAGAAGTGGGAATGCTGGCAGACGTGCATGCTGTTACGTCATGGCATCAGAGCTGTCACTGCTGTCCCAGCTTTTGTTGGTGTGTGGATGAAAGTCATGTGTCTCAAGCGCTGGCACAAAGTTTTGCTGCTCAGAGCATGAAAGCTGGGCACCCCCTGCGTGATCTGCTGCACACCTGTCTATTGATGCACAGCAGCAGCTGCATTTGTTGCTTAATGCTGCACACAAGTGACTGCTGCAGTTAGGCCCAGCCATGCACAGGCATGACTGCATATGTAATATTCAGAGTTGCAATGCTGGGCCAGTGTGGCAAAGCACGGCATCCATGTTGGCTCAGAAGCCCCCTGTGACCAAATGTGCATCCTGCTGCCTCCCCTTTGGACCATACTCCTTGCTGCTGACATTGTTGTCGCTCTCCAGCTCTGCACCTTTGCAGTCTGCATGATGACCAATCGAGTGATGACCATGGTTTTCATGATGATGTCAGTTTGCATGATGATCATGCTGCTAGGTTGCATGATTATTACGATGCCAGTTTGTATGATGCATGCAGGCAGAGATAGCAGTGAAGGTGAGCAAGGTACAGAAGGAGAAGGACTTCCTGCAGCAGACCAGTGAGAGCCTGCTGCGCAACCAGGATGACTTCCGAACCCAGCTGGCAGCTGAGCAGGCCAAAGTGAAGGCCAAAGATGCCCAGATCACAGACCTCACTGAGCAGGTCTGCTCCTGATGAACGTGCATCATGCTGCGTTGTGTGTGAGCATCGCTGGATGGGGTCTGCGCCTGCCTGCAACTTGGCATGTCAGCGTAGCGTCCTTTTGGCTGTGGCAACTTTTTGCTGACTAAGACATATCTGATGCACATACTTGAGCCTTATGCTCAAATCAAAGGTTTGTAGATGTCAGCACATTCTCCCTTGTCTGGCAAGCCCTCTCAAGCCAGTGGGCCATCTGATCCTGTCATTGCCGATTTAGGTCATAGACCTAAACACTTTACAGTCAAACTCTATTTGCTGCCGCCACAGTCTGTGTTGTCTATAAACTGATGTCCTATCAGCAGCACATATGATTGGAATTTGTGTCACTACTGAGGTTGCCAGGTGCTCTGCAGCTTTGCAAATTTATCACATGCATAACCTACCGCAGCAAATGCCTGGCTATTGGTGCTGCCAGGTGCTTTGCAAATCGCGTCTAGTCAGGTGCATGACTTGTCATGCTTTGTGTTGCAGGTGCGAGATTTGATGATGTACTTGGAGGCCCAGCAGCAGGTTCAGGCCAGTGGAGAAATGGCACAGGGCACAGTGCTGCCAGTCCCGGAGCCTGCTCCTGCCCCAAAACGAAAAGGCAACAAAGGCCGAGGTCGCTAGTAGCCAGCCCGGCTTCGCAAGCCAGCAGACCATTGCTGCAATCAGGCAGCCAGTCAATTTGAGTCTTGATCTTTTTACAGCGGATGGCTCAAAATAGAATCAAGATGTGCTGTATAGTAGCTTTTTAGATTTGCTTTAGCATAGCTTGTACAACAGTGATATTGTATATTATAGTCAGGTCATTGCGTTTTACGGTCAGGTCAAAGTCGCTGCCTATAGAGCGCATTAGATACAACATCCCACTTTGGCCAAGCATACCTATGTGAGCCTGTGATATCTTACCATCAAGACACTCTGGCTAAATGACCCATCAACATGCATGCTTCTTTTTGCTGACAAGTTGCATTGACTGATTGCAGCGCTACATGACCATGGATGAATCGAGTGAATGAGTTGAATGTCAGCGCAGTCCTCCGTCGTCTTCATTGCCAGCGCAACCTGCCAAGCTTGCAAACGCCAAGGATGCCTACCAGTGTTGCTCATGAGGAAAAGCAAGCACTGGCACGTATGCAATTCCATAGACTGCATTGTGATTACTGAAATCACATGCTTGTCAGCTTCCAGCAGGACAGTCAATGCCAGAGGCAGCCTGCAACCACGCAGAGCTATCACAGCTGGACATGTGCACATTGACCTTTTTGAATGCACTTGCTGACACTGCCAAAACAATCCGGCTGAACAAGCTCAGCAAGGGCTGTAGAACTATCAACAGAACTGATTACAGACTGAGTGCTAACAAACGTGAACAGATCAAACATGGGGGAGTTACCACAAGCATTGAATTTCATCCATGATGTCATTTGCTGAGTTTTGCCTTCCAGGTAGTGAGCTGGAGCCAGACTTGCAAGGCCATTGCATGCTGGAGAGCTGGGGCACCATATGGGCATTTGTCTGGGTGTGCCAAAATGCAAGCTTCATGAACAAGCCTACGCATGTGAGTTCTCCAGTCAGCAATGCCCAGCACAGGCTTTGGAGGCAGCTTTGTGGCATCCAGCTTGCTGTAGAATGGCCTCAGCTGTTCAAAGAAACCATGCACATTGTTGCTGCTGCCATATGTTCTGTATGCTGCTGTAACTTTTTCTTGAGCAGTTGGCTTTTCAGCATCAATGGCTTGCTGCCTTGCCTCAGCCCTTTCTCGCTCGTTCTGCTCCCTGTGGCCTGATGCACCAGGAGCTGCTGCAGGGTCTTCTTGCCTGTGGTCCTGCCCTGCTAGCTGATCTTGATAGCAGCGCAGCGCCCACCTGAAGTGTGCTTGCTGGACTGGCCGCATGACTGTCAGTTGCACTTGTGGAGAGACATGCTTCAAGTCTGCCAACCCTCTGACGCCAAGGGACTCTGGTATGCTGAAGGATGGTGCAAGCTTGGCATGCTTTTGCCAGCTGTCCAGCTGTGCTTTGGGAGGGAGACTTGCATTGCAATGGAATGGGGTCCATTTTGGAGGGTCCATACTGGTGCTAAAGGCAGTAAGCCAGTGCCACATATGCAGAGGCAAAATGGGCTTCAGTACCTTCAGCGCTGTTGCCTTGATCCACTTGAAGTCGTCTGCAGGACAACATGTCTGTGATTTGAACACATGCTGCATCGCTATGTGCAGATGTAAGGCGTCAATTGAACTTCGAATTGAAAGTTGGAATGAAAGATGCCATTTGCAAGATCTACGATTGCACATTGTAATCATGCATGTAGGCAGCTTTGATTGAGACAACAGCAGGCGCTTGTGAGGACAAGCTCGTAGTCCTCAGGGCATTGTAGCATGGCTACTTTGTGATCTGGCCATGTGCTGCAACAACCGTGTACACCAACACTCTACACTCACCAGCTGCGTAGATGCCAACTGAAGCCAGAGCTTGCGGGAACCGCTGGTTGGACATTTTGTAGTAGTCTTCCATGCTGATTTGCTTCAGAGCAGCCTGTACAGACTGCTTCCAAGCGCCACCAGGGAAGGGCTGCTGTGTCCAGTCAAGCTTGTCAAGGGCAGCCTGAGTGAGGAAGACAGCATCTGCTGGGTTGGGCAGCGCAACATCTGGGTGTGCAAGCGCTCCAGAGTAATGCTTAAAGAAGCTGCAAGCCAGCCATTTGGCATCTGCAACATTGCATAGGTGTCTGCGCAGCTCCAAGGACTTGCGAGTAGTATAACAGAAAAAAAAAGAAAGAAAAAACAGCAAAGAAAAGACTACACCTTTTGGCGTCAATTTAATGAGAAGCCAAGTGTTATAGCAGGCTGGCCAGGGAGTGGTACAACACAAGCAGGAGGCACTGTACACGCACAGCATGCCAACCAGAGGGACCAAGATTGCAAGGATGAGCAACAACAGCTACAGCAGTGATTTTGCAGGATATTAGCAGCTGTCACACCTGCACACCAGATGAGCATGTTGCTGCTGCCAGGGCGGCAGAACAGGCTGGGTTCCAGAGTGCCGTATGACACATCTTTTGACAGCAGATCACTCATGCATGCCCGCAGATGCCTGGCATGCCAGGGCAGCATATATGGCTGGATCTGATCAAACTGCAGCTGGGCCACATCCTGCAGACACACAAGACGTCGGTGTGATTGAACAGCAAAAGCTCATTCCAATCCCAAAACATCTACTTTAATTCAGAAATGTCATCCCTACACTGGACATGAACTCACATGGGGAACATGGGGACAGTAAAAGCGCATCTACATTGTGGAGATGTTATGGGCAGTGGTGATGTTATGCCACAAGTTGAGCAGTTGGGCTGGCTGACCTGCAGCTCATGTACTCCAGCTTCCTTGAAGAACGGGAGGTAGGCAGCCAGTTGAACTTGTGGGTGCAAGAGCCAATCCTGCATGCTCACATGGGCTTTGTTGGCTGCAATCCCTGATCTGGTCATCTCAACAACATAGAAAAGAAAGCACTACGCCTTTCGGCGTCAATTCAATGAGTAGCCCAGTATCATACCGGGCTGCCCAGGGTCAACAACATACATACTTGCATAGCAAAAGCTTGCACGAAGGACAGCAATCAGCAATGAGGCTGAAGACTTGTTTTTTAAGCAAGGTAAGGCTTACCATGAGCCTTCCAAGACCAGATGCTGGTAGTGCATGCATATCTGCTAGTGCAGGCAGCATCTTGCGCTCCTTGTCTGGCCTTTTCTCAGACAGGCTGTGTAGGAAGTGAGACACAGCAGGCGAGAATAGGCTCTGGAAACGGTCGGTGAGACTGTCCAAGTCTCCAGCATGTAGATCCATCAGGTCATCTGCAGAACTGTGCTTGGTGTAGAAAAGAAGAAGAAAAGACTACGCCTTCCGGCATTCAATTTGATGTGAAGCCAAGTATTAGATCAGGCTGCCCAGGAGTGCTTGGTGTATGTTGATGATAACAGTTGCAGTGAATAAAGATTGCATTGAGCTTAGACAGCATGCTCAATGTTGTGTACACCATTGCCAGCATCGAGCAGTGTTGGCCTTCAAAATTGAGCATGAAATGCACATACCTGGAGTTCTCATGCCAAACCCTTGGTCCAAGACGGACCCATATCTGTGCCAGATGTCCTGAAGCTTGTCAGAAACCCCCAAATTCCCAATCAGCGCCTCTGCTTGCTGCTTGAACATCAGAGTTGTTGGTACCATGTTTGCATAGATGTGTGAGATAAACCCCTGCCTGCGTGTCCTGAATGAGCAGTCACTGTAGATGAGCTCACACAGCTCATCCACATCATACAGCACAAGGTCGCGCACTCTCTTGCAGTTCTGTGGTAGATAGCCGTTGGCATGCATTTGTGACCACCACAAGTTGAGGCGCAGTGAAGCGAAAAGCTTCCTCAGCTTGCGAAAGGGCGACCCCTGCTTGAATCTGCCTTGCCAGCTCAGCATGTCCTCCTCTGACAGCATTGGCACATCCTGCAGCCATCACTCACACAGAGTGCTCAGTGCACAGTGTGCAGTGTGCTGATGTCATCATGCCAATCATGAGGCTTTTACGACTTGTAGGCTCCAGACACGCTGGCTCAGCCCGCTTGACAGGATTCCCTTACTGCAAAAGCTAGTCAATCTTGAGACAGCTCCATGTATTTGCACCCACATAAATCTAGACGAATTTAGCACACTTACATACTCAGGCACAGGTGACAATTTGCAACAGATTGATCTTTCACTGACATGTCACAGCTGTCTCAGAAAATTTGCAAAAGCACCTGGATGGTGTGAAGGCCTTGCCTGTGAAACAAAGAGGCGCAACTTCCCAGGCCAAAGCTCTTAAGCCATTCCTGCACAGCAACATTCTGAGCTGGTCCACCTCATGTCATGAAAGCTGGTATTGCATGCCAAATACATTGATTTTTGACGAAATAAGCGTTCCAATCACAACAATTTTCAAATTTTGGCAAGCTCTGCGATGCACTTGCGCGCAGAACGGGCATTGATCCAGCAGCATTCCCAAAGTGTGCAGCATGCCTGCTGCAGATACAGCAAAACCCCACAATAATATGTGGCAACATGCATGCAGAAAACGCATGTACATCACACCTTGATCAGCATCCAAGGTTTGCTGACAGCATCTGGAAATTCAAGTGCAATTGGCGGCTTGCAAAGCCCTGATTGCATGCATTTGACCATAGTGTCCAGTGCTACAGGCGGCAGCTGAAGCGTTGTCAGATCAGCTTGGTTCAGGTAGTCAAGATCGCCTGCAGGCAGCAATCCATCCAAGTCACAGGCGCCTCAGGAACATAACAGCAGAGAAAGGGCATGACTAGCTACATCTGTATCTGCGTGGGCACAGGGGCTCAACAAGTATTTGGTAGCATACCTAATGTGATGGCGCCAATCTTGGCAAATCTTGCTCTGTAGCCCTCAAATACCAGCTGCATGCGCTGTCGCAGAGTGAGACGTGTCACAGCAGCGACCAATCTTTGCAAGCGAGACACATCCAGCTGGGTGTATGCAGTGCTCAAGCAGGACTTGCAGAAATCGCTCAGGTGGTGTGACTGCATCAGAACAACTTGCTGGTGATGGTCAAGCATTCCCTGCAAGTCTGCTGACTTGGTGACAGCTTCCTGCAGCCAAGCTGACGTCTCTACCCACTTCAGCTCAGCATTCCAGGTTTTGAACACTGCACACCAACACAGTCTGTTGGGTTTTTTGCATATAGGAAGGCGTGATACTCCTGCCTGACATCAGTACAGGATGGCGTTACCTGACCAGGCAAACAGGTTGGGACATGCGTCGCCAGAAACAAACGCAAGCTCTTTGTTGAAGTGTGTGGGCTGGAAGCTGTGCTGAACTGCAGCACACCAATCATGATCACAGAAGTTTCACAGGCTTGTCTGCAGCAGCCTGGTGTGAAGAAGCGTAGACACAAAACATGATGCGTCATGGGATAGAATTTACCCTGGTCAGAAGCACCCACACTGTTTTCCCTCTGAATGTCTCCCTGCAAGTTAGATCTTGTTTGTACTCTGCTACTGGAGGCAGGTCCCATTCAGTGCAACCATCAGCAGCAAAGATACTCACCTCTGCTGGCAGAAGCCAGTTTGCAGCGTCATATTGACCAGAGCTTTTGCTCATGGCATCCTTTTCCACCTGTTCCAGATACTGTGCAAATGATACAGATGAGTACAGGGACAGCAAGCGAGGTGCAGCCTTGGCTACCAGCTGCATGAACCATTCTCCTAGAGCAATGCTAGATCGCACATCAGGGCAGCTGCTGGGTGCTGGCGGCCCTTGGCCCTGCTGAGGGGCACCAACTGTGCTGTGCCATGCTGGAGGGCTCCCCTGTGGGCCTGGCCCCCTGGCAGCCCCAAACACAAATCCTGAGGAAGTTCTGCCTGTGCCATTCCAGCCCCAGCTATGTGCTGCAGCTGTAGCACCTTGTGCAGCAAACAATGGAGCTTGAGGCACTGTTGACTGGCCTGCGCCTGCTTGGCCTGTCCCAAACCCTGTATGTCCAGGAGATGTTGTCTGAGGCCTGCCACTGGCAGGGTATGCCTGAGGATCAGGCTGCTGTCTGGCTGCGTCTGCAGATGAAGCTGACGCAGACGCTGATGCAGACGCTGATGCAGATGCTGGTGCAGGAGCTGGTGCAGAAGCTGGTGCAGAATCTGGTGCAGAAGCTGATGCAGAAGCTTGTGCAGATGCTGGCGCAGAAGCTGGTGCTGCAGCTGACGCAGACGCTGTTGAAGAGTGTGGTGCAGATGTCGGTGCACAGCCTGATGAGAAAGCTGATGCAGAGGATGGCGCTGCAGCAGCTGCTGCAGGAGACAACTTGGTGAAGAACGCTGCATTGGGAACGTCTTCATCATAGGAATGTGAGAAGTCGCTACGCAGAGAGACAGATGGAGCAGGGGCAGAGAGGCCAGAGGCAGCTTTTGGGGGCCATTTGAAGCCAGAACTTGAAGCTGATGTTGAGTCAGGTGGCCAAACAGGTTGCTGCGATGGTGCAGGATCTGAACCGCATGTGTTGGCAGTGGTGCTGCCTTTGCGCCTAGCCTGTGAATCAAAAGGACCTGAATACAGGTCTTGACTTGGAGACTACACGTTGGTGAACATAGTGTGCTTGACAGTACAACTGCTCTTTGCATCTGGACACACATCAACTACTTCATGTCTGCTTTGAGCCGTCCTTTGCATTCCGCACATTGTGTACAGCACACATCTGGACAGGACCTACCTGGTAGTGCTCCCAGCGCAATTCCTCAGATGACTTGTCTGCATATTCAAACATAGCACTGATGGATTGCATGAACCCTTCGCACTGTTTTGAATCTGGGTTCCAGTATTGGCTTCTTCTCCAGGGTCCCTTTTGCTTGCCATTGGATGGCTTGGAAGTTGAACCTGCAGCAAAAGGTGAACTTTCTGATTTTGCAGTCTTACTTCTTCAATCCAGCATACACTGACATGCATGCATGTCAAGACATGCAAAACATCATCAACAACAAAGGGTTCAATGTGAAGCCAAAGTCGCAGATGCAAGGATGCTTGAAATCAACCTGGGTGATTTGAGGAAGCAGATGAGGCAGACCCAAATGAAGATAAAGCACTTGAGCTAAAGCCGCGGAAGAGACATGCATTGGTTGGACCGGGCTGCCCAAATCCAAATGAAGATGAGGCACCTAAGCCAAAGCCGGAGTAGGGAGATATGTTGGCTTGACCAGGCTGCCCAAATCCAGAAGGGGGCAAGCCAAAGCCAGGAAAGGGAGATGTATTGGCTTGGACTGGCTGCCCAAACCCAGATGGGGTTGACGCCCCCAAGTCATAGCCAGAGAAGGGGAATGTATTGGCTTGAACCGACTGCCCAAACCCAAATGCGTTTGAGGCCCCCAAGCCAAAGCTGGAAGAGGGATATGGATTGGCTTGGACTGGCTGTCCAAGCCCAGATGGGGTTGACGCCCCCAAGTCATAGCCAGAGAAGGGGAAGGTATTGGCTTGAACTGGCTGCCCAAACCCAGATGGGGATGAGGCCCCCATGCCAAAGCCAGAGGGAAAATCATATTTGCCGGGCTGCCCAAACCCAAAGGCACCAAATGCTGCATGGGATATCACAGCATTTGTTTGCTTACAGGTCGAAAATTGACTCAAAACTTAAACCATGCTTCACGCATGCATGTACAGACCTGAGGAGGTATGACACGCACACATGAACATGCACACAAACCTGCACATGCACACTACACCTGCAACAACAAGGGGGCTCAGTCTGCTGCTGCAGACAGATACCATATGCGGCAGTGGGTCAGTGGGTCACAGCATGTGACCTGAAAGACAACATCACAGCACCTGGCACAGCAGATGCCCAGAAAGTTTGTCCATCATCAGAGCTCTCAGAAGAACAAGAACGACCAAAAGAAGCAACAGGGCTTCTAAACAACCCTGATCCAAAGGGCGAAGCTGATGTTGAGGCGCCCTGTGCTGAAGAGCTTTGAGATGCCTGCCCAAACCCAAAGCCCCCAAACCCAGATGAAGCAGAGGCAGCAGCTGCAGTCAAGCATGTATTTTAAACAATGTTGTAAAATAAAATTAAGCAATTTTGTTGACTTGTATGGCATCTAGATGTCAAAGCGCAAGGATTACCAAGGCGTGCTCTCAATGCTTCGTCAATCTGGTAGGTCGGCGCAGACATAATCATGTCACTGCACAGGCGTGTAGCTGCCCCAAACAGACAACCCAAACAGAAGATTTGGACACGCTGGAGTTGACTGCATCAACATGAGTATCAACAAAGGGGATGTGAAGACTTTGACAGCAGTCTAATGTACTGCAGCCTTACCAGATGCAGAAGGGCCTCCAAATAGTCCAGAGCCCCCAAACGCAGACGGGCCTCCAAACAATCCAGATCCCCCAAATGTTGAAGGGCCTCCAGGTGTTTCAAATTTAGGCGGGCGTCCAAACGGTCCAAAGGCCCCAAATGAAGGCGCGGGAAGGGAGGACGAGCTGCCAAATCCAAGAGGGACAGTTGAAGCAGCTTGCGATGCAGGAACGGCTTGCTGGAACCCAAAAGAGCTCGAGCCAGCAGCTGCAAGGCAACATGTCGTTGTCAAGGGTCAGACACAATCTGTAGGCTGTCAAGCTTGTGAAGTAGGGGCCTGAGAAAGGCTTGTTTGCTTTGTTTATGCAAACACTGTACCTGAAGCATGTGCTGATGCTGCATGGGGTACTGGGGGGGCTGTTGCCTCAAATGGTGATGCAGCAGCAGATTGGGGAGTTCCAAAGCCAGCTGCTGCCCCAAATAAGGATGTTGCTGGTGATGAGGCACTCTGTGATGCAGCAGGCGCCTGTCTGAAGCTGAATGCACCCAAGCCTGCAGCTGCATGCAGCCAATGAAAGTAAACAGATTGCTTACGGTATGATGAGTCAGCTGATCAGGCTTGACTGGTCATTTGTTTAATTCATGCTCAAGTTCACCGCTCACTGTTGTGCTATACAAGCTGTGGCTCATGATGCATTAGTGTGTAGGTTTGACAGAGTCAAATGCATAGTTGACCACAGCAAGAAGAGCGTTGGCAACTGTGCAGCAACATGGAGGCATCTGTGTGGCTTGCACAGGAACTGTCTGGAGCTGTCTTGCCTGCCTCATTGACATGCAGGGACTGCCAAAACTTTGAACGCAGTTGCATCCTATGGGACAGGACAAGCCACTCACCATGCATGCAGATAACATTTTGCACTGCGCAGGCTTACTGCACTACAGAGTGTTCAATGGTGACATGCAAATCCTAGCAAAAGCTGGTGCTGCAGCTGTATTCTAGCAATACAGTAAATGTTGACATGCACGCCAGTGAACCATCTGATGCCAAGACCTGCAATGCAGGCATGGGGTTGGGCGGGGGGCACCTGAGGGTTGTGATGATGCAGCCACATCACCACCTGATCCAGACCAAGGTGGGATCTTAACCCAAGGTGGGGTAAGGGCGGCAAGCTCAGGAGTAATTTGTCCAAACAGAGAAGTTGCAGGGGCTGATGCAACAGCAGGCCCTGTAGAAAACACATGGTCAAATTCAGCTGCACCAGGACCAGAAGCTGCAACAAAACAATGAGGACGCTTTGGCAACTTGAGAATGTGGAGTGAAGTTCTGAAAGGGGTGCTGCATCTTGATGGCGCAAAGCAAGGCAAACGCTGCATGGACTCGTACGCCCCATGCAAACCACAGCTAGTTGAGATGTAGACATGAGGCTATGTAAGTCAAACAGGAATGCCCATTCAAAAATGGTGACAGGAGCCACCACAAACAACAAGATAAGCAGCTTATGGTAGTACCTGATGTCTGTGAAGTTGGAGAGCCCCGGATTGAGGAAGGAACTCCAAAAGGTGCCATGCCAAAGCCAGGACCAGATGTAGTGGTAGCAGTAGCAGCAGCAGTAGCAGTAGCAGCAGCAGCAGCAGCAGCATGGGAGAACCCTTGTCCAGCGACTGGCGCTACAGGTGCTATAGGGGCTTGTGCAGCAACAGAAGGTCCTCCACACTCAGGCAAAATAACAGGCTCAGTAGATGATGCTGTGGTATTGCCTCCTGAGCTTGGTGACGTGCCAGGAGCTGCAAATATAGCAAAGTCAGCACGATGCACCTGACTTTGCTGCTGAGCCAGTAGCAATGTTATGCGGCAAGTCGCCTGCTGAGAGAGTACAGTGGTTGAAGCTTCCGTGCTGCTCAACTACAAAAATACCTGAAGTAGTTGCTCCTGAGGGTGCTGTACGGGAAGCCATGCCATTTTGTGTCCTGGCCGGACTAGCTTCGGGGTGTGACGTCGTGCCTGTGTTATCGTCTGGTGTCGAGGTGACTCCGAAGGACTGGAGATCACTGATCGAAGGATCATGAGCAGCCGATGCCGCTGAATTATAAGACACGGATGCAGATTTAGCAGATGAGCTACTGGCCGGACTTGAGTACGCTCCAATTTCTTCCATGAAGACGCAGATCTAAGCGGACACCGGGCTCTTGATCCAAGCCTTGCTGAGCGCCTCCCAGCATTTGAGGTAACATTGTAGGTGCATGACTGAGGCTCTCAGCTAGGCTTTCAGCTGGTCGCATAGACTGCATATACCCCGAGGCATCCTAATCTGCCTGGCTCTTGTCAGTAGTCAGTCAGGCAAATATATGATTTGCATGTCCAACGAATAACGAAATGTTTCGCTCCGAAACCAAACTGAAGTTTTCACACTTTACACAACATGCAGACTGTTTGAGCGAATTGACGGACTCAGTAAGGGCATCTCAAGTCATCACACGACAAAGATGGACCAAGACCTGAGCTTACTATGTATGCTGAGTTGTTTGATCGCAATTGTGATGACGCAGCTGTGTTCTGACTATATGGACTGGACCACCAGCGCTTCCATATCAAGGCTAGCCGGCTTCACATCGTGTGTAACACATATGAAGTTGCACCTGAAGAGCATAGGCCATGCCTTTGGCCAAGATTGCCGCCAGAGACCAATGCTAACTTTGCAGCTGGTCTGAGAGCAAACTTCGTAGATTTGCCCTGAAGTTGACAGGGTGATACACTACACAATCTCTAGAGATCTGTTGCACTTGGTCATCACAGGCGTCAGGGCTGCCACTGTTTAATCCTAGCTTTGACAGACACTGTACGCTAGCCAGTGGCAAATTAGACATGAGAACATCTCCACACACTGAATGAAGGTATACAGCCGCCAGGTGTTGACAGGATGACTTAGCATGATGGAAAATCTCCCCATTCAATGTGATGTCAACACGGCACCACAGTAACGAAGATTCCTCGACTCATCAAAGGTACGCAGTGCACATGCAAAGCACACATGACCACTGGCAGCACAGCATATATCATTTCCTTGATAGATTGGATCTCAGATACACTTTCCCAAGGATACACTCATTTGCAGAGCTTGGTAAAGTGGCTCAACGGGATTTTGCATATATCATTCGAGTCATCAAAAGTAAGCAGTGCACATGCAAAGCACACAATGACCAACAGTAGAAGTATATACAGACATTACAGATTTTGCAGGCAAGACCGTATGTTGGGTGACATAAAATATCAAAATTGTGGCATCTGAAGTGACAATGCCTACAAAACCACAGCATTCACAATGCTAACTATGCAAGACTATACTATTAAGTATGTAGATGTGAGCCGCTTTGTTCCAATCTTGGGAATCTGAACTTCGTTAGCTCTTCTGTCCTTGGACCGAGTGCTCCGTTGTAAATCAAGGTCTTGGTCATCAATCAGTAGTTGCCACCCTGGACAACAAGGACCATGTCAGCATCACTTATCAAATCTGCCATAACGTTGCTTGATCAACACACAGGCAGTGTGAAGGACAAAAGCTTCTGCACACACGCAAACGCAAACACATAGGATGCCTGCAAGCAAGAAACAGTACACAACAGGATTTAGTACCTCATGGTGGCCCAAACGTGTCTGTTGCAACTTTTGCTTAACTCTGTCAACACCTTGCTGGGGGCGGGATAAGCTCTGACTGACAAATGGTGGCGCCTGTACAAGTATGCCACCACTTGTCAGCCTAGCCTTGACAAAAATCAACTTTCAACATCACAATCAACAGACACTCATATACCATCCTAGCCTAAGCAAAGAGGAAGATTCCACAGATCCGGCAGCACATCACAGCGACACATGTCTGCATGAAATATCATCAGCAAGGTACTGAACATTTTGGCTGCACACAGCTCCTAAAACATGCTGATATGCAACAGGAAGGTAGATAAACAGCCAAGACATCAGATCACACCTGGCGAGAGTCATGGAATCCAGTTCCAAAGCCTGTACCCAGGCCTTGACCCCACTTGAAGCCCCCCTGTTGCTGGTCCTGACCCCCCTGTCCAGCAAGCTGCTTGTCCATACCTCCCTCCTGGTTAGCCATGCCTACACTCTGGTTAGGGCCACTGGACCCATACCCAGAGCTCTGGTTGGGGTGCCCAACCTGGTTGTCATTGTACCCTCCCTGGCTTCCTTGGTGACCTATACCAAAACGTGATACAACTTTACCATCTGGGGATTCACATAACCAACCCTCATGCTCACCCTATCACCTCAAGAAGTGCAATTTGCTTGATGGATGACTAGTCTACTTATCAATGTGACTCCATACTGTTGAGCACACTAGCATGGTCACAGCTTGTGATCTCAATACACACCCCCTCGCAGCATGATATGTATGCGTTGCTGACAAACCAGCAGTCTGGACGTCATAGCATGCAGTCACAGATGCTGCCATGTATGCATACAGCTTTGGCTTCACAAATGTTGCTGCTGCAATCAGGCACACCAAAGTTAGCACATCAGACTGAGGGCACACGCTCACCATAGCCCTGCTGCCCCTGGTTGCCATAGCCCTGCTGCCCCTGGTTGCCATAGCCCTGGTTGGAGCCCTGTCCATAGCCCTGGTTGCTCTGGTTACCACCCATACCATAGTTGGAGTCCTGCCCATGAGCGGCACGTGACTCCCTGTTGGCCTCAGTGCCTGGGATGTAGCTCATCACACCACCACCGGTGTTGCTGCCAGTGTTGCTGCCACTACCATAGCCCTGGTTGCTACCAGTGTTGTTGTTGCCAGAGCTGTTGTTGCCAGAGCTGTAGCGGTTGGGGTCCTGGCCATGTGCAGCGCGAGACTCCCTGTTGGCCTCAGTGCCTGGGATGTAGCTAGCCACACCACCACCAGTGTTGCTGCCAGAGTTGCTGCTACCGTAGCCCTGGTTGTTGCCAGAGTTGTAGTAGTTGGGGTCCTGACCACTTGCAGCACGAGACTCTCTGTTGGCCTCAGTGCCTGGGATGTAGCTCATCAATCCACCACCAGTATTGCTGCCAGTGTTGTTGCTGCCAGAGGTGTAGGTGTTGGGGTCCTGGCCATGAGCAGCACGTGACTCCCTGTTGGCCTCAGTGCCTGGGATGTAGCTGGCAATTCCACCGCCTGAACATACATGAAAAGAACACTCAGCAACTGCTACACAAAGCTAGGAGACACAGCAGCACTCACATAGTTAGGCATTTCTCAGTGGTATTGAATCAAACTGCGCATGTAAGAGCAGCAGCAGTCGTGTTTACAGTTGGGCATTGCTCAGCAGTGTCAGACAAAACAACACAAGGAGACAGCAGCAGTGCATGAATGATGCAAATCAGGCATCAACAGTGGGAGACAGAATGGTGAATGTGAGATGCAGCAGTGCTGACAACTAGCAGCACTTGCTGCAGCATGCAGACAGGCTGCAGCAGGAAGATAGGCTACAAGGCAATTGACATGATGATGCAATGCTAAGAAGTAGCTGCACTTGATGCAGCACACAGGCAAGCTGCAACAAGCAGATAGGCTGCAAGGCAATAAAGCAAGGCAACTGAAGAGTGCTGCTACCAAATGTATAATCAGTGTGCGTACAACATCAAAACAGCTATGCTGCAGTACCTGTGTTTGAGCCAGTGTTGCCTGAGCTGTAGGTGTTGGGGTTCTGCCCATGAGCAGCACGAGACTCCCTGTTGGCCTCAGTGCCTGGAATGTAGCTAGCCACTCCACCACCAGTGTTGCTGCCAGTGTTACCAGAGCTGTAGGTGTTGGGGTTCTGACCATGAGCAGCACGAGACTCCCTGTTAGCCTCAGTGCCTGGAATGTAGCTGGCTACACCACCACCAGTGTTACCACTGCCATAGCCTTGATTGCTGCCAGAGTTGTTACCAGAGGTGTAGGTGTTGGGGTCCTGGCCGTGTGCAGCGCGAGACTCCCTGTTGGCCTCAGTGCCTGGGATGTAGCTCATCAGTCCCCCACCAGTGTTGCTGCCAGTGTTGCCTGAGCTGTAGGTGTTGGGGTCCTGACCATGAGCAGCACGTGACTCCCTGTTGGCCTCAGTGCCTGGGATGTAGCTAGCAATGCCACCGCCTGTGCCTGTACCAGTGCCAGTGCTGCTGCTGTAGCCCTGGTTGCCAGTGGTGGTGTTGTTGCTGCTGCCGTAGCCCTGGTTGTTGCCAGTGCCATAGTTGGGGTCCTGGCCATGCTCAGCACGTGAAACCCTGTTGGCCTCAGTGCCTGGAATGTAGCTGGCTACTCCACCACCTGAAACAGAACGCAACAGGTTGAAACCAGATTCCAAATCCTGTGGTGTCACAGCTCAAAGAGGTGAGATCAAGTGATTGAGACTATTATACTGCATAGACTGTGTGAGGATTGCTGGCATTGATTTGGGCAAGGTCAAGCAGTGGTAAAACAAGGCCACTAAATGCAGCGGCCAGCTGCAACCTGATTGCATCACAAACATGCGCACAGAGCATGGAAATCTGCATCATGCTAGCACACATGCATGAGCATACCTGTGTTGCCAGAGCTGTAGGTGTTGGGGTTCTGGCCATGCTCAGCACGTGAAATCCTGTTGGCCTCAGTGCCTGGGATGTAGCTAGCTACTCCACCACCAGTGTTGCTGCCAGTGTTGCTGGCAGTGTTGCTGCTACCGTAACCCTGGTTGCTGCCAGAGCTGTAGTAGTTGGGATCCTGACCACTTGCAGCACGAGACTCTCTGTTGGCCTCAGTGCCTGGAATGTAGCTCATCAGACCACCACCAGTGTTGCTGCCAGTGTTGTTGCTGCCAGTGTTGTTGCTGCCTGAGGTGTAGGTGTTGGGATCCTGACCACTTGCAGCACGTGACTCTCTGTTGGCCTCTGTGCCTGGGATGTAGCTCATCAGTCCACCACCAGTGTTGCTGCCGGTGTTGTTGCTGCCTGAGGTGTAGGTGTTGGGGTCCTGGCCATGAGCAGCACGTGACTCCCTGTTGGCCTCAGTGCCTGGGATGTAGCTCATCAAGCCACCACCAGTGTTGCTGCTGGTGTTGCTGCTGCTACCATATCCTTGGTTGCCAGAGTTGCCAGAGGTGTAGGTGTTGGGGTTCTGGCCGTGTGCAGCACGGGATTCCCTGTTGGCCTCAGTGCCTGGGATGTAGCTCTTGGCATTCTCTGTGGCTGAGCCAGTGCCTGCAGCATAGGCACCATATAGCATTGAAATTGCATCAGTGTTAAGTTACTACAGCATTGTGGACAAACTTGTGAAATGTCAAGGCATTACAATATGTTGGACAAGCTTTGACATGACAACGGTCTATTCAAAAGTTGATGTTGTAAGAATGGCATGCACCAGTGCTGAACAAAGCTAGCCAGGATGTAAAACGCCCTGGGTATGACAGGCAAAAAGAACCAAAGGTTCTGTAGTAGTGCCACATCTCATCAAAACTTTCCTTGCGCAAGGTCATCTTGTCTACATCATGCAGATAAAGTCCGTCACCCAAATCACAAACACAATTCTGAACAAGCTCACACATATAACAAGTCAGCATACACTATGACATGTCCACAAAACAAGTCCTCTCAGTCAGAAGAAAGAGCCTCAGGTGATCCAAACGGTCACTCTGGAGACATCAACTGCTTTGCTGGTCATGACAAGGAGCGTGTGCAGACAAGCAAATGACGTCTGCTGGTCATGACAAGGAGCATGTACAGAAGCTATTTCCTTGCTGTGACAGGCTGATGCATGGAAAGATTTGCTGGTCATGACAAGGAGCATGTGCAGTCAAGCGGTTGGGCATGTTACAAACACAGGCTGAGCCTTGAAGGAGAAGACAAGGGGGCAGATGCTGTGGCAGGCTGATGCATGGAAGTGTTTGCTGGTCATGTCAAAGAGCATATGCTTCTGCTGGACGACTCAGGATCCTCCAGACGTCAGTCACTGCCCAAAGGCCCACAAGTTAGCTGGAATGCAGCACATTGCAGGAGTCAGTAGGATTCCCTCCAGCATTACAGGCATACCCAGATATGCCTGTAATACTTAAGGGAACCCTCCTAGCTCCTGCAATGTCCTGCATCCCGGCTAACTCATGGGTTTGTGTGCAGTTGCTGACGCGAGGCATGGTCAAGCAACAGCATTGCTCCCAAATCCTCTGGTAGATAAGACCGCACCATAGAATTCAAGTGACTTGAATTGCACGCATGATGGCCTGCATGCAAACAATACAGCTGCTGTACCTGAGCCAGTGTTGCTGCCATAGCCCTGGTTGCTGCCTGAGCCAGTGTAGCGGTTGGGGTCCTGACCACTTGCAGCACGAGACTCTCTGTTGGCCTCAGTGCCTGGGATGTAGCTGGCCACTCCACCACCAGTGTTGCTGCTGCCATACCCTTGGTTGCCAGTGTTGCCAGAGGAGTAGGTGTTAGGGTTCTGGCCATGTGCAGCACGAGACTCTCTGTTGGCCTCAGTCCCTGGGATGTAGCTCTTGACAGTCTCTGTGGCTGAGCCAGTGTTTTGGCTGCCATAGCCAGTGCCTGCAGTATACACAATAATGTGGTACAAAACAGCCTGAACATGTCTGTGTCAGGCATGGTTACATAGAAATGGTCAGGAAGAAAGGCTGAATGCAGTGCAGAGTGCAGTGCAGAATGCTAAAATGATCAACAAAGTCTACAATCAAGATACAAAAACCTGCCAGGAGTGGGTGGAGCATCACATGCATGTTGCAGCAAAGACTGACTGTACCACTGTACTGTGGATCAGGCGGTGCATGTTGCTTCAAAAGGGCTTGCCAGCAAGATGAAAGGACAAACAGCTTTGGCCAAAGTACAGAATGACCATGATCTAACACCAGAGTGCCAAGTGCATGAATGAGACAACAAGACAGAAAGAGAAGCAGCCAGTATCAATAAGTAAGGTTTTGCTGCACAGCTTATCAGGCTGGCAGGCACCAAATGCAACAGGTCAAAAAGCTCAAACTGGTAAATGTTGTGACAAATCCTTACCTGAGCCAGAGCCAGTGTTGCTGCCATAGCCCTGGTTGTTGCCAGAGCCAGTGTAGCGGTTGGGGTCCTGACCACTTGCAGCACGAGACTCTCTGTTGGCCTCAGTGCCTGGAATGTAGCTGGCCACTCCACCACCAGTGTTGCTGCCAGTGTTGCCACTGCTGTAGCCCCCAGTGTTGTTGCTGCCAGATCCAGTGTAACGGTTGGGGTCCTGACCACTTGCAGCACGAGACGCTCTGTTAGCCTCAGTGCCTGGGATGTAGCTAGCTACTCCACCACCAGTGTTGCTGCCAGTGTTGCCACTGCCATAGCCCTGGTTGCTACCAGAGTTGTTGCCAGAGCTGTAACGGTTGGGGTCCTGACCACTTGCAGCACGAGACTCTCTGTTGGCCTCAGTGCCTGGAATGTAACTGGCTACTCCACCACCAGTGCTGCTGCCAGTGTTGCTGCTGCCATAGCCCTGGTTGCTACCAGTGTTGTTGCCAGAGCTGTAGCGGTTGGGGTCCTGCCCATGAGCAGCACGAGACTCCCTGTTGGCCTCAGTGCCTGGAACATAGCTGGCCACTCCACCACCAGTGTTGCTGCCAGTGTTGCGGCCAGTGTTGGATGATGAGTAGTCTGAGCCAGAGGCAGAGCCTGTGCTGCCGTGGTGGCGGTGGCGGCCCTCTGTCTCAGCCACACCAGCAGCACCAACTCCTGAACAGCAGCAGAACAACAGCATGTCAGTCAGCAGGCTCAAAAATGTGGCGCACATGGACAAGCAGCTGATAGCTTGCTTGGACGACAGATGCTCAATGGGCTTGTGTTTCACACACTGGTGCAAAGGCATCATGTGGCAGTGCACAACAGACAATGAACCAAGCTTCACCATATGTTTGCTGCCTCAGCCATTTGCCTACACAGCCAAGACCTACAGCCCTGAACAAAAACAACAATGTCGTGCAAAGTGCTGCAATTGCTCTGGTTCTGCGCTGAACACCAGAGTCATGCGTTGGTTTATGCTGCTACAGGACACTCATAATATGATGTATCAGCTATTGTAGGAGAGTCTAGCAAGCAACGATAGTTGCAAGTATATTGGCTTGATGCTGTCGTTGACTCTCATACAACTTGGCTCTGAACCCAAGCATCAAGCTACTAGTACTTGTAACCATCGTTGCTTGCTAGACTCTCCTACAGCATCAGCATAGACTGCACGGACAGAGGTAAAGCACAGAATGAGGAATGTCCACTGACCTGCTGCAGCACCTGCTCCTGCGTGCTCATGCCCGTGGTGGTGACCATGCTGCCCACTGCCACTGCCAACACCACTGCCACTGCCAACACCACTGCCACTGCCAACACCACTGCCACTGCCAACACCACTGCCACTGCCAACACCACCACTGCCAGTGTTGCGCCCCTCATAGTAGTTGTTGTCATGAGTGCCAGACCCACCACGGCTGCCGGTGTTGCTGCCACCGCCCTGGCCAAGGCCAGCACCTTCAAAGTCATCGCCCTGCCTGACATGCTTGTCCCTGTAGGCCTGGGTGCCAGGGATAACGCTGGCAAGGCCACCGCCACCGCCGCCGCGGCTGCTGCCACCGCTGGTGGCAGATCCTGGACCAGAGTTGTAGTCCATGTTTGTGCCAGAGGCTGTGCCCCGGCCTGAGTTGTAGTCGCTGCCAGTGCCTGTGCCACTGCCAGTGTTGCCGCTGCCATGAGTGTCCCTGTGAGACTGAGTGCCTGGAACATGGCTGGACACACCACCACCGCTGCGGCCAGTATCAGCACGAGAGCCTGGGTTGGCGGCTGAGTCATAAGCGCTGGGTCTGCCAGAAGTGGTACTGACACTCTGGCCTGGAGTCAGACTAGTGCTGCCAGTACCTACTGCTTGGCCATCAGCGTTGTAGACTGCTGCGCCAGACTGTGAGACGGGTGCTTGGGGGTTGTTGAAGCTGTCGGTACCCTGGGCGCCATACTGGGACCCAGTGCCTGAGCCCATGCCGCTGCCTGAGTGATGCTTGTTGCGCTCATGCTCAGCCAAGCCACCCACACCAGCTCCTACAAAGCAAACTTTGCTTTTAGAGCATTTATGCCGGCAATCATGTGTCAGTCAGGCATGCAAGTGGCCTTGGTGTACATGTAAAGCAGCCTAAAGCCAACCATCCTAGATGTCTTGTGTTTGTTGCTGAAGGCTATGAGGCCACACATTAAGCAGCATCAGTCTTGCGGCTTCATGTGCTTCATCGTGGCCTTCAGCAACAAACACAACCACGAAGGTTGGTTGGAATGAACACAGAGACTTAAGTACCAGGACACGCCAGCAAGACACATATCCACAGTTTGCTCCCAAGCAGCACTGAGCAAGCAGTGACAAAGCACACTGGGCAGTCGACAACAGTCAATACTGCAGGTCGAGCAGGTAAGCTCTGCTACTGCTGCTGTCATGTGCACTTTGAGATATTACCTGTAGCAAAGGACTTGCATCAAAACAAAGGCTGCCACATAGCAAAAACAGTGATGTGGTTCGCAAAAAGAGCAACAGGGCAACACACTGACCTGCAGCAGCATCTCTGCCCAGGTGGTGGCCAGATCCAGACCCAGTGTTTCCAGACCCTAGATGGTGGCCAGACCCTGATCCTGTGTTGCCAGACCCATACCCTGTGTTGCCAGACCCAGATCCTGTGTTGCCACTGTCATAGCCTGAGCCTGTTCCAGTGCCTGTGTTGCTGCCTGAGCCAGTGGCACCCTTTTTCTCCTTGTACTCAGCAGTTCCTGGGATGTGAGACTTGAGACCGCCGCCAGTGCCTGAGCCAGATGACTGGTAGCTGGATCCGTAGTCACTGCCTGTACCAATGGCTGTACCAGTGCCAGTGCCACGCTGGCCCCTGTAACAGGATCAGAGAAGATCAGCAATAATAATAATATTAATATCAATAATAAGAATAATGATAATGGTGATGATAATGATAATAACATAATTGCTTGCCGGCTCATGATGAGCTCGGTACGTCTAGGTCTCTCCAAAGCAGAGCAGTCTGTCTTGCGCATCTCTATAAGGTCAGCAAGCAATTGGAGGACAAAAGTTGCAAGGTTAGACAACAAGCTGCAAAGTGATGGAATCAGGCTGAATTTTGCCTGAAGTGAGAGTGGGGGCTTTGCTGCAGCTGTAGGTCAAAGGTGATAATGTGATAACGCATTAGTGGTCTGCAACAGAGTGACATGCAAGGATTCACATCATCAGCACAAAGATCCAGATGTGATTGGAAACTGAAATCGAGACAATGCCAGAAGTGCTGTCCCTGCATACAACTCATGCATGCAAACAGAGGCATACAATGCAGCCCATTTTCAACATTGTGGTTATGCAAAAGAAGTGCATGCAACCCAGGGGATACAACCCACCAAAACAAATACAGTGAGATAGAATTGTATAGTGCTGCAGCATAGCCAAATGAGAAGAAGACTTACGTGAGCTCCTGTGATCCTGGGATGGGGTTCCTGACATGGGAGCCAGTGTTGCCACTGCTGCCGTAGCCCTGGTCTGATCCAAACCCTGACCCTGATCCAGTGCCGGATGCAAGGCCAGTACCTGAGCCAGTGCCAGTGCCGGTGCCAGAGTGATGCTTGGTGTACTCACGCTCAGCCAGACCACCTGCTCCTGCTCCTGTACAGACACAGGAAGCTTCTAAGAAGAAGAAATGTGGTCTGGGCAGATTGCTCCAGGTAAGGCAACAATCTCAGGGGTTTATGGACAGTACGTGTGACATGCACTATAGCTGTGCATGCATTTACAGTCAATGCCTTTACAAAAGGATTCCACTGTTATGAGTGAACAAGACATGAGACATGCAGTGTATGCACAGGTGCAGAATCAAAGACATCAGCACTGCAGAGTGCTTGCTTAGCAATGCCAGGCACTCAAAGACAGCTGACTGAAATCTGCTATCGGCACTCAGAAGCAATGCTGATGAAGGGACTTACTCAAACAGAGCAAGTGCACTGATGAGCAAGTGCACAGACGAATCAAACATCGTCAATTGAGGCGGGGGTTTTGCACTAACCTGCAGCAGCGTCTCTGCCTGTTTGAGAACCAGACCCAGTGTTGCCGCTGTTACCAGTGTTGCTGCCATAGCCAGAGTCTGAACCAGAGCCTGTTCCTGTGCCAGTGTCACCCTTGCCGTGAGCAGCCTTGTACTCCTTAGTACCAGGCAAGTGAGCCTTCAGCTTGGCTGCAGCTCCACCACCGCCGGTCCCGGTGGTGGTGTCATTGGCGCCACTGCCAGTGCCAGTGTTGGAGCCAGAGATGCCACTGCCGCTGTTGAGGGAGCCACTGCCAACGCCCTGGCCGTAGTGCTGCTCAGGCTTGCCTCTGGTGTCCTCACTACCGGGCAGGTGGCTGCGCACGTTGCCTGTGGTCAAAGCTGCGCCCTGGTTGCTGCCAGTGTCGTAGTTGCTGCCTGTGCCTGTTGCACCGACACCCCTGGTGCCACCGCTCAAGGCAGCACCGTCGCCACTGCCACTGCCATAGTTGCCACCGCTGCCACTGCCACTGCCAGTGCCGTAGTTGCCACCACTGCCAGTGCCAGTGCCTGAGTGGTGCTTGTTGCGCTCATGCTCAGCCAAGCCACCCACACCAGCTCCTATAAAGGCACAGGCAGGAGAGTGAGAACTTGAAGAGAGCTTCAGGGAATAAGGGCGTATGAGAAAAGAAGGTGCTGTAACTGGCTACAGCAGGAATATCAGATTTTGCTGAGCAAGCTGACACAGAACATGAAAATTGTTATAGGAAAGTTTGCAGCTGATCATGAATGCACATCTCACACAGCAAAAAAGGATGCAACAAAAAGCAGAATGTGGAGCAGTAACACGACACGCAAGCACAGCTGGTAAACTGCCTATCCCAGCACTTCACTACCAAAAGAGACACTAACCAGGGCATTCTGACTCACAGTGCAAGCAAAGTAGACCAGAAACAAGAGTTGCAGGCTGACCTGCAGCTGCATCTCTGCCCAGGTGTGATCCAGAGCCAGTGCCAGAGCCAGTGCCAGTGCCAGATCCAGAGCCAGTGCCAGAGGCCAGGCCTGAACCAGGGCTAGTGCCAGAGCCAGTCCCTGATTCATGGGCCAAACCATAGGCCTCAGTCCCTGGGATCTTGCTCTTGATGCCACCAGTGTTGCTGCCACTGCCGGTGTTGGTGTCACCACCGCTGTAGCCGGTGCTTTGGCCACTGCCGATGCCAGAGTGGCCACTGCTGCTGCCTAGGCCAGTGTTGCCAAGGCCATGACCGGTGCTGCCACTGCTTGTGTTGCTGCCGTAACCAGTGCCGGTGTTACCAACACCAGTGCCTGCCATGGTACCGCCACTGCCACTGCCAGTACTGCCACTGCCAGTGTTGCCACTGCCATAGCCTGAACCTGTGCCACTGCCGTAGCCAGTGTTGCTGCCGGTGTTGTTGCCGTAGCCACTGCCAGTGCCAGAGTTTTGGCCATAGCCACCGCCAGTGCCAGCGGTGGCACCAGCGCCGACACCACCAGCAGCGCTAGCAGGAAGTGCATGCTGGCCTGTGCTGCCAGCAGCAGAGTTCACAGCAACACCATCAGCGTTGTACACCTTGTTGCCCTGCTGTGGTGCTTGTTCATGCCCAAAGTTGGTGGTTGCTCCACTGCTGTAGCCGGCACCAGTCACATCCTTGGCACCACCAGTGTTGCTGCCATAGCCAGTGCCTGAGCCTGTAGTGTTGCTGCTGTAGCCGCTACCACTGCCAGTGCCACTGCTGGTGCCACGGGAGGCTTGGTTCTCAGCTGTGCCAGGGATGTAGCTCTTGGCCTTGGCTGCTGTGGAGCTTTCAGTGCCGCTGCCAGTGTTGCTACCGTAACCAGTGCCAGTACCTGTGTTGCTACCATAGCCTGTGCCTGAGCCAGAGCCAGTGTTGCTACCATAGCCAGTGCCAGCACCCACAGCGCCAGCGCCTACTGCACCACCAGCTAGGGCACCTGCATAACAGAACCAGGGGATTAACAGCAGCAACTAAAACTGACAGAGGCACATAAATGTCTCATGAGCTGCAGCTGCTATGATCAAGCTGAGTCAGGTAAATGCACTTTCAATGGACAATACAGCAATGGTAAAAAGCCGCCAGAGTATAAGCGCATGCAACATAACGAAGGGAAAGCAGACTTGGCAGCAACATGCAAAACTGACTTTGCTCAGCATCGATGACCTCTGCAGCGCTGCGCAACAGTTTGGCAAAAGCAAAAGCAGATGGTACAAGAGAATTGCAGCATGGTCACTGACCTGTGGCTCCTGAGCCGGTGCCAGTGCCGGTTCCTGTACCAGATCCATTGGAACCTGTACAGCAATGTTTGCATTAGATCATGATATAGTACACCATGGTGCTGCTGCAACATGCAATGATCAAATGTGTGTGACTGTAAACGCAGTTGCAGTCCCAAAGCAGCACCTCAGGCTCAGGATGCAGTCATGAGATGTATCAGGCGATGTCAAGTGCACAAAGCAAGGTGCACACATGTGTAACTCATGTCTGCTGCACACCCAGGGACTGCAACCACCACTGCACATGTAATCCCACATGACTGCTGCATGGAAGGTACCTGTGACTGCAGAGCCACCAGTGCCGGTGCCACTTCCAGAGCCTGTATAGACCAAAACTGCTGCTAAGACATCAGGCAGTCAGGCATTTTCCAGCATAATTGAGGAAACACTATGGGCATGGCAATACTGACGAAAAGAGCAGCAACAACAAGTGGACGCAGCTCAAGACTACAATCTGTGCAAAGCTAGGTTGTGGGATCAGTGGAGCGTGATGCGTTACTCACTTCCGTAACCTCCAGTGTTGACGCTGGCCAAGAACTCTCCGGATCTGTCGCCAGACTTGTCTGCGAGAGGTACCCTAAGCTGTTCACCGCCTGAGATCCGATTCAAAGGGTACTCTGCAGCAAACAGTGCGTTACAACAAAGGGCGACCAAATGTTTGATACGCGAAGCCGTCAACGTGTGTTACCTGCTGAACCCACAAGCGTATCAGGAAGCAGTGTGTGCTTGGCATACACGGCGACTGACAGCTCTGTGTGATTTAGGCTAGGGTGCTCGAAAGTGAGAGTGTCGCTCCATGAAGGTGAGCGAGCATCTGTTGTGTTCAGCGATGTGTTTTGATGGTGCCCACCAATCGAAACATACGCGTATAGTTTTTCCTGCACACCAAAGCGCAAGCTCAAAGATAGCCAGATCGAACTTCCGGAACGCGGAGGCTGTCAGCCGACGATGAGTACATCGGCAGCCAAAATTGAGCAGATGAAAACTTGCGCATGCATCACAACGCAAATGCCAATCAGTCGTCAACTGCAGACTGCACTCCCTCTAAGCGCGTGCATGCACGGAACTGCAGGCAATCCTAGGGCCACACACCTTCGTGTTTGTTAGTCCGCTGGCAGAGATGTTTGTGAAAGTGAAGCTCCCGGCGCCTGCGCCAGTACCGCTACCAGTGCTGGTACCAGTCCCGGTAGTGCCAGAACGTCCGGAACCACTGTGAGAGCTGTGCAGAGCACTTGCCATTGTTGCAAGCTAGTGAACGAGCAGTGTCAATCTATCAACCGTGTTTGATTGTCGCTGTAAATCAAATAAAGAGTCGGAAAGTGTCGTCGCGGTGACCTTAGCAAAGTGTATGATGACTTGAACTCGTGACACAAAGGTAGATACTTCCGGGTGTGAGGTGGCTTCCACGTGCTGACTTCTTCTCCAGAAATTGCACTGTCACTCACGCAGTACTTTGGATTAAACCTTATCCTAGGCACGTTGAGCAGCTGCATGAGAGCTGCGCCTCGGCTGCAGTCTAGGGGGTGTAGATGACTGACGCTCTCCAGAGACAGCTTTTGTGCATCTGCCAAGCTGCAACCATGCAAGCCTGTCTCTCACAGCTAGTAGAATGGGCGCAGGAGGTATGCGGCAATGCACATGCAACAGTATACTACGTACTTTTTTCACACGCATTGCATGCAGGACATCGTGAATGATCTGCCCCTAAATACATGGTAAAGGGACATGCAGGCGACCTCCTAACTCTGGCAACCCTGCGAAAAAAGGAGGTGCTAACTGAATGCCCTGAGGCCTGCAAGATATTCAGTGGAAAGTCTTGGTGGCTGTTACACATCTCAGCTGCAGCTTCCATCAATACATATATTTGCGTGTATCAAGCTTGCATGCCACCTGGAAAAGCACCACACTTTCATGGCAACTAAGTCTTAAGACTTGCAGGACATGTCTGTACAGCAGCACGTGCGCAACACTTCAAATTCGATGAGCCCCTAAGAGCAATTCATCAGGCAATCCAGATTTCCTGGCTGCGCATGCGTCTTAATGTCAAGGAGGCACAGTTCTTTGCATATATGAAATGAATGAAATTCCAAGCAACATCTAATACACAAAAGGGCTCCGAAGTACAAGTTGAAAGTTAAAGGTGGCTAGCCTATACTGCACTTTACTTCAATGTGACTGCGACAAGACACTCCTGCCGTGGATCATGTACACGAAGCTGCTGATAAACATCCTGACAACCTGGGATGAGAAACATGGTGTGCTTGTTGGAGTTAGACTTAAAATTCACCACACCGGCTCTCTGCTTTTCAGTAAGGTACTCACAGAAGTCATGGAACTGCAGACTATTCCCTGTGTCATCTGTAGACACAATGCACCGTATGACCACATTCCGAGGTGCATGTGCCTTAGACTGCTCTAGAGCACGTGCAACCACTACTCTGGCACGGACATCCAGCAATTTTGGCCAGGGCAACAGTGCATCAGCAGGACCAACGCTCAAGCACTCTGCTCTGCATTTGGGCACGCCAGTCTTGGCAAGATGACCACGCCATGCCACTGGTAAGCTGGGTGGCAGCTTTGCTGCTTCAGCAATTCCTTGCATGCCTGACAGCTGTATCAGCTGATGCAGATTAGACTGTGACCCTGTCCGCTCTGGAGCCGTGACAGGAACTGCATGTCTGACTGGTTTCTGTGATACATGCCGCAGATCTGCTTGAGGCACAGGCCCTGGTGCATGCTGCGTCTGAGGCTGACCATGATCTGACATGTGGGTCAGGCCAGTCAGATGGGGTGGCAGAAGATGAGCAGGCACAGCTGCTGCAGCAGCTTCTGGCATGATGGGGTTGAATGAGGGTGGGGACTGCAGGGGCAGGGGTGGGGGAGGTGAAGGTGCCTGCTGCATGGTATGCTGTATGGGGTGCTGACTCTTGGCACCTGCCTGCAGCATGTTCACAACAATCTTGCACAGTGCAGCTGTACTGATCATGTATTATAGCAACACTGACCAAAGCGTGATACTGGACACATGCAAACAGCACAGCAGCATTGATTGTGTCCCAGTATGAGGCTGAAAGCAAGGCAGAGCTGAGGAGGTGCACTTGGTCAGGTCACAGCCCTGATCAAGGCTGAGATTTTTGGTACCCACGCAACACAAAGTGATTACTGTCTGCAAGATGCACTCAGCACATATGGGCAATTTGTAATACATGCAAGCAGGGCCCAATGCAAATGTGTACAGGGCCTCCTTCATGCTGAGAGACTTTACATCTTGACCACTACCCTACAAGTTACATCTTGACCAATAGTGTACAAGTTACATCTTGACCACTACTCTACAAGATGGAACCATCAAATGGCAAATGCCCAGTCACCATCCAGCAAAGAGTCCAGGAAATGTCTGTAAGCAGTACCTGTGAGGCCGGTGATGCATCAGAAGTGGGTATATCAGGCTCCTGCTGGTCCCATTTGTTGGCTCTAGGCTTTTTCCTGGGCTGCTCATCCAATCCTCCTGCTTCGCTTTCCCTTTTATGGGCTCTGCCTCCTTGTGCAAGACCTCTTGCAGCAGTGAAGTCAGGAGCTTGCTGGGAGGAGGCTGTGCTGATGGCCCGAGAGATGGCAGGGGGCAGGCTGGGGGGTGGGACATGAGGGGTGCTATGTGGGGAGGCGGGACGGCTGTCAGGGGCTGACTGTGGGTGGGCAGGAAAGGGGTCCTGGGAAGTGGGATAGGGCCCGCTGCTACCCCTGGGAGACCTTTGTGGGGATGCTGGCAAGCTGCCACGCCTGCAGATGACATCAGATTAATGTTTAGGTCATTGACATACAACTGGTCAGGTCGTGGACATTGTGCTGGCAAAAACCTCAATGTTGGAAGCCACTTGCAACACAGAGATAGCGCTGCAACACCTGCACATGGTGTGCATCTTGACTATAACAGTGTGTTTTATTGGCAATCTGAGCTGCACAACAACAAACTGCCTTGTTTAACCCCCCTGTATGTATGATAGTGCAAGCATGTCATTTTGATGGGCAGCAGATAAAGCCAGCATTACAGTCTTTGGACATGAGATAGGCAGCAAATTACCCAAAGCGAGAGGGGCTAGGACGCTGGTCATATGGGGCACTGCCAGGAGGGGCCCTGCTGCTTTGGCTCCTTCCCCTGGGGGACACCATGCGTCCACCCCTGACACCCCGGCCCCTTGGGGGAGAGGAGAACCCATCTCTTCTTGGAGGAGCTGAATTGCTGTGTTGGCCCTAACACATGCCAGGCAATGATCACAAGCTGTTTCTTGCTTTGCAGTCATTGCCAAACAGCTCTTGTTCACTGTCCGACAGGCATTTTCATGACCCCAGCCAGTAACCATGAGCAACAACTCTTGCCTATGCACAACAGTGCTGGGGCACATCTGCACCCCTTTACTACAGCTGCAGCATATTTGACACACATGCAGCAAGGGTAGCAAATGATGAGTGCAGCAGCACAGCCAGACTCTGTTGTTGGGCACTGCACGAGCCTGCCAGTTCCGAAGAAGGACACTGCTCACCTTGAAGAAAGAAAAGAAAAGAAAAGAAAAGAAAAGAAAAGAAAAGAAAAGAAAAGAAAAGAAAAGAAAAGAAAAGAAAAGAAAAGAAAAGAAAAGAAAAGACTACGCCTTTCGGCATCAATTGAATGAGAAGCCAAGTATTATACCGGGCTTCCCAACTGCTCACCTTGAACTCTACACGCAAGGCTGAGCCGCACAGGAAAGCTCCATTCATGGCCCTTCTTGCTCTTGTGGCTGACTCAGCTTCCTCAAAGTCAATGTAGGCACAGTGGGTTTTCCACATGACAGTGCAGCCGACCACTGGGCCAAACACCTTGAAGGCCTTCCGAAGCTCATCTTCAGTGGTTTTGGCATTGAGCTGCACACATTGTACATTGTTTTAGCAGTGGCCTGAGACTTAATTGCTGTGCTATGGATTACAAGCGTTGGGTTTGTCACTTCAATGCAATGGCGCACATTGAAATTATGGGCAAGGAGGCAGATGGCATGCAGTGTAGTTCTGTGTATTGTGAAGAGGGAGGTTTTCCTAACAAAAATAATATTTTTGTTTAAGGTTTTCCAAAGGAAAACTGGTGTCCCTTCCTGTCCCGTAGGGACAGGTTAGAAAACTTACCTGGTATCCCTTCCCTGCCCTTTTTTTATATATAAAAAAAAGCGATGGGACAGGTTAGAAAACTTACCTGGTATCCCTTCCCGCAGGGACAGGTTAGGCATCCCTTCCACGACACAAGGAAGGTTTTTGTTAGAAAAACCGTCCTTTTCGAAATCTTTGAAGTTACACCAGTTTTCTTGTATCCTCGGAATTGATGCTTTCGAGTCCAGCATAGCACAGCAGCGCATGGCACAGCACAGCATAATAGTGCAGCACCAGATACAACCCTTGCTTGATTGGGGTTCAGGCAGGCAAATATGGCACCAGGTCGATGCAGCAGACAATGGGAAACTTGGGTTGTCACGCAAATGCGTTCCCAGAGTGCTCAATGATGTGCCGTGCTCAGTGCTCAATATTGAGCAAGCATTCCTCAGCCAGAGTGCAGATGAGGTTGGCACAGCTTCAACAACCCGGCAAGAACTCAAAACAAAAAATTGGCAACAACACCTAAAAAAGCACAACTGATAATACGTGGCCAGGTTGATAGGTAGCTGTGCATACAAGACATCACGTACAGCTGTGACTGCAGGGTGTTGTGAGTGCTGCACCTGGCCAACCCAGACTGTTTTGATGTTGCGCTCGCCGCCTCCAGGCCCAAGGCGTGACTGCCCACACCTGCCAGAGGGGTGAACAGAAGCCCCTGAAGGGCCCGTGTCAAAGCCTGCAGTTGATGGGCTTCTGCCCAAGGAGCGCACAGGGCTTGAGCCTCGGGAAGGGCTCATGTACCGCCCTCCAGGTGCCCCTCCTGAGTCATGCATACCACACTGATGACAGGTTTCTGCTTGGACATGATGCTTTCACTGATCACAACGTTGTGATTGATCAAGCACAGTATGTCAGTGATTGATGACTGGTTGCGAAGTACGCATGATGACGAGTACATGCATTTGCATCTGCACCAACTTGCCATGCCACACAACAACACCATGCTTGAGCACAAAAGGACACAATGTTCTGGGTGAAATGGCTGATGTGAGCTGCACAGCTCTGCATCAAGCCTGTCAACTCAATGCACACAGTAAGTATGCATGAGACAAGCCTGGGAAGCTGTGTTTGTTCCATGGATGCCGTACACACACGATACGGATGTTGTAGAATTGTTTGCCAAGTACCTGCTGAGTGTGCCTAAACCCACATCTGCACGCCAACATGCACTACATTGGTTTGCAGCATGTGCCTGTTGACCTCACAGTGGCTTTCAGAGCACAGCACAATCCTACAACAATCCAATTTTTTTGCAAAGATTGTACGGTGAACAGGTGATATACCTGAAAAGCCTGGCCTGGCTGCATGCACCAAAGCATGCAGGACATCTGCCACCATGGCCGGCCTGCTGAAGCGCATCAGCAAGCCTGCTACTCCAGTGCTGTGGATGATCTCGCTGTGCTCAGGCCTGGGAGCATGACCTTCATCCAGGTCCCTGAACACCGCTGCTTCGGTTCCTGGCGTGGCCACATTTGGAACAAAGACATGCGCTGGGGGTGGGGGTTCTAGCCTGCAGTCAAGTCAAAGCAAATTGTCCATGTGGGCAAGCGACATTATGCATGTCAGAATTGCTGTCTGTCAGCTGTGCATACTGGAATTGAGCTGCTGGCTGATGTGCAATTGTGTGGATGACCAGAAATGAGTACCCACTTGTGGAAGCAGTGGAAGGTTAAGGACATCTTCTTAAATGATTTGTATCAAAGCAAAGGGCCTGGTGTCACACATGTTGCCAAATGGCACAAAATGGTTGTGGATTGCTAGGGTGTGAGCTACAATGCAAAGTGCAAGTGGACCATTGGGCTGTGGGTTGTAGCATGCAGCTGTGTCCTGCCAGCCAAAAGCAAGGCCTACCTGCGATCCATTCTGGGATCAGAGGGCTCAGAGGGACAGAATCTGAGCATGAGAGGGCGCCCACCAAAGACTGGCCTGTTGTTCATGTCCTCCCAGCACATGAGGGCACCCCTGCATCCAAGCAAACAGCATTACGAGCCTACGATACATCAAGATTTGGTGTGATGTGTTGGCAAAAGGATGAAGCTGGGTTTCAAGATCCCCAGGTCAGCTGATATGGGTTTTCAGAACTCACTGCTGCCATGCAGACAGTGGCAATGCTGCTAGTAACGTTGCACAAGAGCGGATGCCCCCTCATGGGGTAGGGCCTTAGCCTTGGCAGGAATGTAAATATATGCCAGCAACCATTGGTTTACGCCATGTACACCAGGCCAATCACGACTAAATTATGTTAAATGCAGCAGTAAGTGCAGTAGCAGAATGTTTGAAGCTTGGAGTCGCACTTGAAAGTCGCAAAGGTCACCAAGGCCTCGTCCCTGTTGGGGCACTCAGGAAAGACTATGAACTGTACGTCCCCAACTTT
>JAABUK010002096.1_pt1 | contig 36574 bp, 42 predicted proteins | sample 5559141 | NCBI WGS metagenome assembly JAABUK01 (sample SAMN10711869, study PRJNA513367) | rock metagenome | isolation source: Antarctica rocks | place: Antarctica: Victoria Land, Pudding Butte nord | collected 2016-01-03
GACATTAGGCTCTTTTTCGAACAGAACTCCCACCAGCTTGGTTTTGTTGCACACCACATACACCTGTGCTTTCAAGCCAGGATGTCTGATGAGTCACTACTGGCTCCACACCCCAGACTGTAAGTTAATAAATGGGGGTTAAAAAATTGGGAGAAATACTCTTTCACTGCGCAGCGGATAGTCAGAATCGAACTGGCGACCTAAGAATTTCTCAGGTCCGGAGCGTCAAGCGGCAATGTTAAGCGACCAGCTCCAGGATCCGAAACCAATCTCAGTAAACAGGTACGGCCGTTGCTGCTTTGGGAATTACAGAGCCCATATGCGCATCCCAGACGCTACACTCTTTCTCCCAGATGCCATCAGCAAAAAAAAGTAAATCCTGCAGGATGTGGAGGTTGCGTCTTGCTGCTTTTCATATGCCTTCTCTTGTCAGCAATGGGGGTCTGTTTTGGCGGCTGAAGTGGCGTCTGGATCTTGGCCCACAGCTGGCCTCTTGCCTAAGATTGGTATTGGGTTAGAAGGTCTGGGATGAACCCTCTGCGATTCTGCCAATGCTGCAGTGGGTAGTGAAGTTTTAGCTGTCGCCGCAGTAAGGTTCATCAGTTGCTGACGCGGTGTTGGCTGAGATGGCCTTCACTCGAGCTTCACTAACCAGATCCTTCACATCTCCTATGCTTTGCTTGGTCTGCACGCACTGGATCCAGTCACTATCCATCTGACAGAAATCCTCCATGTTGATATGCAGCTCTCCATCACTGCATACCACCTTCATTGTTTCGAAACAGGTTGCAGCTCAAGATGTAAGAAACCCTTTTGTTGCTCATGTTTCCCCGGAATATGAAGAGCAGATTTAGATTCCCAGATCCCCTTACGTAATTGCCCCCCTTGTCAGCTTCTAGATGCTGACGAGTGGCTCGACTGTGCTAACTCTGCTGAAATATGTCTAGCACACCTCGAGGAAAGGGCCCTCAGGATGCTGCAAGTAAGACGTCTCCACCTGTTGACAACAGTGACTTCAAAAATGGAGCGGCTGACAACAGATCCTACGAAGAGAAGTTGGAAGACTACTGGGCTGACTACGAGGAGAACCCAGACTATTGGGAAGGGGATGAAGACTACGTGGGCCCAAATTAAGACGAATGCAAGTCAGGGGGGTGGTGACAAGGTTGTTGACAATGGGAGGCAGGCAACCACTACAAAGAATAAGACGAATGTTTTAGGTGATTTTTTGGCAGTCTTGACCTTTGCTCTGATGTTGTTTTGGAAACGAAGAGTCATGGGGCCTTGGGTCAGTCAAAGATTGCAACAACTAGACATCCCTGGATGTTTGGCTTTACTATCAGCAGCCCTCACTGTATTTGTCTGGTGCAAGGACCAATGTATAGACTTTTATTACACACAGCAGCGACGTCTGACATACGTAGATGAAATACCAGGTATCAAAAAGGATGTAGCAGACATCAAAACCATCCTGTCTCGTCCATGGTACAAAAGGTAGCAGTATAAATATCAATCAGATGCAGACAAACTCTTGATGACAGAGCTAAGATCTATAGCGGCTTCTTCGAATATGGCTGCATCTATGATCTGTATGTCATCTGCCGTCAAGCTCGAGCAACATCTGGCCGCCCCTCTTATGCATCTCTTGGAAACTTTTGGCTGCTGCAATCTCGCATTCGCCTCTGTCATCAGCAGCAGAACCTGAACCACTCTGTCATGGAAGATCGCGTGTTTGTCCACTGCTGCGAAGAACACCATCAAGGCTTGGGACAGAGGCTGTGGGAAGGTGATGATGTAGAACACCTCCTTCATATCGCGCTGCATGCTGTGAAAACGCAGAAGAGCCTGGACTTGGCAGATCCATGGAGCCCGTCAAAACGAAGACCTAAAACTTGACATTTTGGTTTAGATTCACACTGCAGAGTTGGTTGATTTTGCTGCATTTTTTTGTGATGGCAACTACGATGTCAACACTGTATGCCAACACCAAACATGGTCGTGTTAGCATTGAAGATTACAATCATGGGCTGCACGGGGATGCCTCTTGCTGTTCCCTTGATAGATTGGATCTCAGATACACGTTCCCAAGGATGCAGTGATCTGCAGAGCCTGGTAAAGTGCCTGGATCATAGGGGTATGCCTCTTGCTGTTGTTGTGAAGGAGTGCTGATAGCTAAGAAAGGACATCTCAGAATCCATCACTATGCACATAAAAGTAATGAGGTCTGTGATGCCTGGACAGATCGCAACATGACCAAGTGGCACCAAGACTGGCAGATGTTGGCTCCAGAGGAGTGCAGAGAAATCAGAATGGAACATGATAGTGAAGTGCAAATTGCTGACATTCGACTGTTGGATGTCTTCATGGTTGTTGAGGTACAACATTCCCCAATCACCCTCTCTGAAGTTTTACGACGGGAAGCATTCTATCATATTCTACCATAATGGTAACATGGTGTGGTTGGTAGATGGCCTAACTAATGTGAAGTTGATTGGTAAAAAGGGATATCTAGCTGTTTTTGAAGGTGCCAAAGAGTGGTGGCTGAGGTGTACCAAAATGGTTTTTGTGGATTGTCAATGGGGTTATATTGCTTCACCAGAGGAGGTTTCGAGAAACATGGGGGGTGCTGGAGATGGCTGGGGGTCAGTATTGACATTCCCGTTGATGATTATATCACTTTTCAACATGATACAACATTTCCGGCAATCAAACGTTGGTTACATGATGCTGACTACATTAGGGCGATACCTGAAAACACATACCTTCGACCATTGATTGCGAGATCTAGCTTGTCAGCACTACTCGAGATATCCGATTGTCAAATCAAGAAGATTCCCCCTCCTGAAAGCCTTAAGGTACAAATGCGGACTTTTGATGGCACAACATGTAAGTCAAAAAAGTGAATTACACATGTAACGTTTTTACCCCTGGTTCTTGCATAAGGGGTATAGGATAGAAAAATCGGTTTTCAATAGTATATCTCAAGTATAGAAAATGTAACAAAAAAAGTGTAGTGAGTAACATCAGCTTTGGAGAGCATGTCGCAGCCATATTCTGCGTTTCATTAGTTGACTTCCGGGAACTCTTTTTGGGCCTTGGTGGTAATCGAGCGTGCTCAGATGCACCATCAGCTGATTTTCAAACTTTCTCTTCCCAAGTGCTGTCTTCTTGACCCTTGTGGTCATTTGCACATGTGTGTGGAAATGGGCAGGAAATTTACCTAGTCCTGCTTGATGCCAGACTTATCTATAGCTGGTTGTTGCCCCGGTTGACCTGCCCCAGCGCATTGGCAGACTTATAGACTTAACCAGCAATAACTGTTTGTTTGCCATGTACGCATGTTTAGCAACTCCCACACTTAGCTCACAAAGTGGTTTGGTTTCAGTGTTTTTGAGGAGGCGACCTGTTTTCTTGCATGCTTCACAAGTGTGACATATAGTTCGAAGCTCAGTCATAGTTGGTATTCAGTGCGCATCTGCGAGAGTCTAAAGCAGCAGCTTGCGCAGGTGGCTTGCACTAGGTACACCGTGCCTTGCACTGCCTGGTACCCCCCTTGGGGTTACTGCAGTCTCTTTCGGCACCCATGACTATGCTGCCTGTTTTCAAGTTGTCCTGTTACTGAACAGAGCAAACTCACAACACCCACACCACACCACACCACACCACACCACACCACACCACACACCCACACACACACCCACATGGGATGTGAAACGCCAGACACCTGTAACGGCCCATCGACGTTGCACGACTTCATTGGCAGACAAGTGTATGCAAGTAGAGCCCATTACTTTCGAGCATTCTTGCAGGTGGCAGAAATACCATCTGTTTTGCACGTCGCAGCTGAGTGTTAATTATTGCTCCTGCAACATGCATGCATAATGTCGTCCGTACTTTCAGAAGTACCGTCCAGTCGCTACAAGTCTTGACAGTACACGCTCCACCTTCCAGTTTTCGACACAAAATGGGTATCACGAGCCTGCTTGCTTGTCAGAGGGAGCCTCACCTGACCAGCATCGAAACACATGTCCTGAAGTAAGCACCATCGAGCTTGAACGACCATTTTCCGGGAGGTACTATCACCGCTCATGTGAATGTAATGGACCTCTAGACATGTGAGATCTACTTGCAGATGCATCCCTTTGCCCGGAAAGAAGTCCCAAACCAAAAAGTGGCAAGTGATCTTAAAAGACACAGTGATATTCCCAGAAGGTGGTGGTCAGCCAAGTGACACAGGCAGCATCAGCATTGGCAAAGATCCCAGCCAAGCAAAGGTACAGTCTTGCAGTGACAACTGCACGCTGAGAACCTAAATACTGTCTTTAAAGCAGCATGAGCAGCCGGCCACCAGCAATTAAGTCTCAGCCACATATTAATTGCAAGACTTTGTGAACTCTATGTCATTAGCAAAAGAAATGCAAGGCAGTGCAAACTGTAGTGGAAAAGTTGCCCAGCACAAGCAGTCATGACACTGCCACTGTTTTAGTGCTTGGTGTGCAGCAGGTTGCTGTTTCAGACATGTCCAGGAACGAAGCCAGGGATGCAATACATGTGACAGACCAGCCAATAGAGGAGGGTCAGGCTGTCACAGCTGTTGTTGACTGGGACCGACGCTTTGATCACATGCAGCAGCACACAGGTCCTTGAGCACCCATGCTTTGCTTTTTGCTGCTGAGCTTGTCACAGTGTTGCAGTACTACAGCACAAGCATTGTTTGGTGTTTGCTGTCATCAGCTTGGGTTGCCAAAGTCTTCTGCACATCCCAGATTGTATTGTCAGCAGGACTTCGCTTCACTCCCATGCATACATAACTATTACTTGTACATGTGCATCATTCAACACGCTTCTGCATCACGCTGGCCCCTGAAGCCCATTTTGTGGTATAGGGCAGCATTTGCTCAGTGCAGTGGTAGAGCGGCTGACAGGCGCAGATACGGTCAGTTGGGAATTGCACCCGCAGCAGCTGGACACAGCCACAGCAGACACAGTCACTATCGACTTATCCGTGCCTACTTTGACACCCAGGCAGCTGTCTGAGATTGAGGCACAATGTAATGCACATATCAGAGCTGCCCACAACATCAAGCAGCTGGTTCTTGATGGCAGTCGTGAAGGGCAGGCCGAAAGGCAGAAGGTCATTGAGAAAGGCAACTTGAGAGGGAAGCTACCCCCTGCAGACGTGATTGAGGTAGTTTTGCTGTCAACACGCCGTGCTACAACACTTGATGTGGAGCACAAACACATTGATGGCAACCCAAACATGATTTGCATAGATTTTGACATGCATGACTTCTTGCTGTGTAGCACATAAGAGTTCTGACGTTAGTAGATGTCAGCACACAAAACTAGGTTTAGAAACACCTATTGGGTACCAAGCAGAAAACAGCTGGCACACCTGCATAAATTGTTACCCGTAATGCAGCTGATGTCATGTCTGATGCACCAGGAACACTGTGAACAACCATTATGGGCAATCTGTAGGGTGTCGCAACAGTTGGCAATCTTTCGCAAAATGCAGGATCTATTGAGGCTGATAGAGATTGAGGGCGTTGACATCAACCCATGTGGCGGGACTCACCTCAGCTGCACCAGCGAGCTACAAGTGCTGAAGATTGTGGGGTTGGAAAAGTCCCGGGGACAGGCCAGGCTGCGTTTTATGGTGGGAGGGCGCGTCCTGGCTGCCCTTGGTTCTGCCCTGAAGCGGGAAGTAGCCCTGAACAAGGTAGATCTGCTGCACTCGATGAAGGTGCTTGCTGGATTGCTTAGCTGCCTGCCTTTGCATCTTGCTCAAAAATGCAGATTAGGCCCTGGCGAATTTGTGCATTGACCCTCAGATTCTTGGTAATTGCATCATTGACCTGGCTGCCTTTGAGCGCACCCAGGCAGCCATTCCGTGACAGAGCAACCAGTGAGTCAGTACATGCACAGCATTGGGTAGTGTGCCATATCACTGGTCAGTGGGCTACAGCACAGGTCATTATGCCTGACTGAACAAACCCAGGACAAAGTGCCCTGGCAGTTTTGTATCTAGATTGAGGACAAGATCGCGAGCTTGAGAGGTCTGCATTTCCACTGCAGCAATTGAATGCCCTAAGCTGCTGTCCGACAGAATCTCATGCAAGTACTCGTAGCATGCCCTTCTGAATGATCCTGATCTCGCTCTCATTTCAAGTTTCAAGGCAGTGTGTGCATGTGACAGGCACTGGGGTGTGGGCCAGGGGAGCATGAAGGGCATGTCAGGGGTCTGGTTGCAGGCAAGAAGGACAGCATGAAGGCACAGAAGGGCCTCATGGAGGAGCTGGCTAGTTTGCATGGCAGGGAGCTGGCTCACCAGTGTCAGCAGCAAGGTACCTTCCCACACAGTGGTCACAAAACTAACGTGCAGGAAAGCTATTTTGAGATTACACAGCTGCAAGCCCAGCTTTGTACTATTAGAGTGTTTCACAGTAACACCACCAAGATCCACTCTTTATATGCCAGTTCAATTGGTTAGAACACGGCGCTCATAACGTCGCAATTGTAGGTTCAAGTCCTACTAAGCCAATGGCTGTGGTCATGAGTCATGTGTGTGTCTTTGCAGAGCACTCGTGCACAAATGCGTCTATCAGCTTTCATCAACTCTCTGGCCATCCCTGTCAATCAGTTCTCTTTGTGACAAGCTCATGTCTTGCATGCAAGCGTCTTGACCACAGCTGAATGCAGGTGGTATTGCTTCCTTCCAGAGGCCTGATGCAGACCTGCAGTACTTGTCGCTAGTGGCAGCTTCTGCCTTAGAAAAGGCACCCTCCGGCCTTTTGCTGCTGGTGGCACCCACTGACACTGACCCCAACAGAAAGGACCGGACTGGAGTTTTCCTTCTGGCCGGATCTGCAGGTTGAGCTTCCACTGACAGTGCACTTGTGCAAGTGAACTGTCATTTGCACATGATGAGCTGTGCAGGCCTTTTGGCTGCTGCCGCTGCAAACTGCCTCTGACACCTCAATGAGCCTGACTAAAACTGCGTCTGTTGACTGCTTTGACTCATCGCTGATCTTTCGCCTTACTTTTCTGCTCTTGCCAAGCAAATTTTTGTCCAGTCAGCATTTTTGCATTTTGCTCTCGTCTGAGACCTGTTGAACTGAGACATTCATGTTGCTGACACTAGGTTGTTATGCAGATCGAGTGGATCTGGTCAGCAAAGAGGTTGCAGAGTCACTGGGTGGCAAAGGAGGTGGTAGATCAGGCAGGTACCAAGGTAAAGCTGAACAGATAACCCAGGCTCAAGTGCAAGAAGCTTTGCAGAGAATGACAGCAAGCGTTGCAGTAACTCAACAGCAGTAGCCATAACAGCTACAGCAGAGGACCAAACAGCAGCGCCTGCGCGATTGTGAGCCAGCTTGATCCTAAGCTGCTTGGGATGCCCTCATGTTGCAGCTTGCTAACTTTGACCAACAGGGGCTCTGCTGCAAGCTGACTCATTGTAGACAATGCTCCTCTTCCAGGCTTCTTTGAGCTGCAAGGCTTTGCATCACCTTTTCAAACGCTCACAACCTACATGTACGTCAGTAGGAAGCTACTGCAGTGCTGAACCACTAAAGGCATGGTCTGCAGTGAGGCACCTATTAGACCCAACCTGTGTGTAATATCTTTGCCCGGCAAAGACGGGCGGCCTGAGCAACCTGCAATCGGTGCTGGTGAACTCATGTGGTTTAGAGCAGTGGCTGGGCATTTCATCAAGTAAAAACTCCTAGGAGGAGCCATTGTGTTGTCTACCTGCTGATACACTTGGTGACAGCTGCAGGATGCTGCCAGCGTCTATGCGCTCTAAATGGCATGTCTTATAGCTTGCATGCATTTGTGCACCTTGAGGCAGGTGTGGTAGCTACTGAAGCCATGGCTGACCATGGTGCTTGATAGCTGATCCATCACACAGCTAAGCACAGGGAATTACACAGCAAAGAGCATATGCAAACAAACATATGCCTGGTCACTCCTGCTTCTTGAGCGCTTGATCCAGAGTGTATTTGCCAGCACCACAGCATTGCAACAGTAGCAATCCGCCAGAAACACCTAGATTGGTTGCAAAATGTGATCTCACGTGAGCAGTGTACTGCCTGCAAACAACAACAGCAGGTCTTGCAATCAGGCGCAACTACGTTATCACAAAATGCACAAGATGATCTTGGCACCTTTGTCAGACACTGTAGGCAAAGTCAAGCCGGATTGCAAGCAGCACAGAAGCCTTTCAGCTGGTACAAGTTGTAAGCTGCACTAGATCACAACATTCCTTCTTTGCACAAAGCAAATCATCTTGGTAGATATGGTGATTGCATGATTGCAGTCTTCAGCAGAACCAGCTGATGCTCACTGTGACCTACTGTTTTGTGGTCAACCTTGTGTACATTGCAATTTCCTGTAGAACAGATCACATTCTGCCCATGACACCCATCAGCAGATACAAAAACAGCCTCACATGAAGCTCACAGAAAACCAGGCATGCGTCTTGTTCCATCGCACCATGTGGGCCATTGCTGCCAGAACTGCCAGCATGTGACAGCCTCCATGAGTAATATGGCAATCAGCAACCTTGTCACCGCTGTCGTTTTGAAGCCAAGTGCAAAGGGGAGACCCAGAGCACACTCTGCCAGAAGCCAATTGTTGTCATGCCCATCATGCTTGATGGAGTGCCCTTCATGAAAGGGATGCCTCAAGACCGCGGCCCAGTCGCGCGCTATAATGCGCAAGATCTGCAGTCATAGCCACTGTCTTGTTTTGTCTCCTTCATATTAACACATATTGCAATGGCTACAAGCAATATAATAAAGACAATAAATTACAGGCGTTCCAGCTAATCGTGCTTGCCAGGCAATATGCAATGTGCATATACCCTTTCTGTGCCTCATATGCAGGCAAGCCCTTCAGCAAGGGTGTAGCCAGACCCAGATGCATCTGTGCACTGATGAGTAACAGCCAATGACAAGATAGCTGTGCTGGAGACATAGAAGGTGTGCCTGCGTTGCGCCACTCCAGAGAACAAAACTTGCCACCAGCAACCTTGCAGCAAGGAGCGCTGCAGACTTGACAAGCTTGGGCAAACCACTCTGCTGCAGAGCTCCTGCAGTTGCACAGCACTCAACATATTTGTACAACTTGTAATTGAGGGTGTGACCTGTCTGTAGCACATGTGCTTGCACAAAGGACGCATGAGCCCTGTAAACATGCAGACGGAGATTGATGGGTCTACATCGTGCATACAAGCAGGTGCAGACCTGCGTAGCTGTTGCCTCTGGGAGGGCTCTGAGCATATTGAGCCAGCATCAAGGCAGAGCAGCCAAACATTGCCAGCCTCTTCATTGCCAGTTCATCAGGTTGCAGCTTGTAGACAACATATATAGACCTGCAGCCACATTGCTTGGGCTGTGCATGCAGTGTTGGGCATCTATGTCATGATGTGCAACATGAGCAGCAATGGTAAGCAAGACAATGGGCAAACAGCGACATTTGAAAACAAAACTTGATTTGATGTGGAAAATTGTGCCAGCAGTGTGCATGATGCATAGCGATGCAGCGTCGCCAAGATTCCGGCTTACATTTGCTGCCAAAGCAAAGCAACTGTGCCTCTGGTGATTTCTACCATCAGCAGCATGGCAGATATGCGCACGCGCACTCCAATACCAGCCAGTACAGCACATGGCAGCAGGACCAACAGGCTGAGCCATGGGAATGGTGCAGCAATGTAGTGGTCTGGGAATTTGGCAGTCTTTTCTCTCATCTCAGGAGTTGCCATTCTTGCATATGCTTCACACTGTTCGTATACATGGTTGATGAAGTATGAACAGATCAAACGTCGCGCTGCAGTTACTGTTATTGCATTGTTGATGCGGAAGCTACTCCTCACAGTCAGCAAGCTACCAAGCTGCAAGGGCCTTCTGCCCCTTGCTATCTGCGTTGTCTGAATTTTTCTATCCGGCGCTTTTGTGCAACTTGAGGACATGCCACTGAGGACTCATTGGAAAGTTGTGACAGTACATAAAGCCTCTAGAGACATAAGTGTGCAAGCTGATCCAGCATGATCAGGCAACCAAGCCAGAGGTGTCGTGGATTTACTCAGAGTGCAGAACATGGCTACCGCTCACAAGGTCATCTGTGGCTGACTATAGCAACGTTGGTTGCAGTTGCATGCCTGTGCGGATCGGACGCCATACGCAGAGTCCATGACCGGTTGACCCAACTCCAGAAGTCTAAATGTACAAGTCAATGTTGTTTCATGGTTCACTGCTCTTGCGACGCTAACTCATACCTCAAAGCTAGGACGTATAGTCATGCAGCTATACTTTGCACCACTCTGTGATTTCTTTTGGCTGCCAGGGCAAGAGTCCCGTCAGAAAGTGGATCCGTACTGTGCATGCGTGTGAAGCAGCACTGTACCCGCAGCAGACCACGCCAATGGAAGAAGTCGTGCCAATACGCCTGGATATAGCTTTATATCAGCAGCGTTTCCAAGACACATTCTGCTGGCACTCCTCTGCGTCTCCGGAAGCTGCCGAAAGCTTTGCTACCACGCTGTGTCAGGAGAACAGTCTGCCTCTGGCGATCGTACCCGCAATTCTCAGTGCTATCCAGCAGCAAGTGGAAGTATACACGAGTTCTGGTGATCAAGTCCTCAGAGAGGCAGAACGTAACGAGATCGTGAAGTAGGTCAAGACCTCAAGCTTATCAGCTTGCTTGCAGCAAAGCCACGTTTGCAAAGCAGACCGCTGAATGTAGGCTGGACATACCGCTCGGATCAATGAGGCTGCATGATCAGCTCGTTTGGGACGTCAATGACTCAGCCGCAGACCCTGAATTGTTTGCCACAGCTATGTGTGCAGAGGAGAGCCTGGACAGAGCATTTGCTCCCCTTATAGCCTGGCATATACGTGACCAGGTACCCTCTCCAGAGGGACCCATGCATGTCTTGCCCGAGTGGTTTGATCTGTAAGGCGGTTGTTGACATCGCAAGCTTGCCTTTCACCATCGAGCCTGCACAGGTGTACAGGTATAGGAGACAGGCCAGAAGCAAAGCAACCCTGCCGCCCGTAAGTCCTGTTGTTTCAGAGAAACAACAAGCGCCAGCTAGGAGGACCAGGAGGAAAACAGCCAAACAATCAGCAGACACAGGCTTCGCAAACACGTATAGCTCAGGTGTGTGAAACTCTCGCGTTCCATGCGCAAGTAACACTTTTGATCTCCTCGGCTGTACAATGTTTGCCTTGTCTTGACCATTCCTGATCACTCAAATGTCCCAAGAAACCTGACAGCATCATATGCTGCCAGGGGCAGTATCGAAGCTTGCTGTCGACTAGCACATGAATGCTATGTGTATATTTCTGCAGGCGTAGTGCGACGTCCAGAGGACTGGAGTCATTGGTCTCCTCAGCTTGTCAAGGCAGACGCTCAGCCTTCCATTGCTTCACACCCTGCCTCCACAGTCCACAGCCAGGTGTGACAGCCTAGAATGCGTATCCATGACGCTCATTGGCATTGAGCCATTGTGCTCAGCTTGTTCCCAACATATGTCACGACACTAGTGCTCGTGCTTCAACGTGTGCTGATCGTTGTGCTTTGTATAGGACAATGTATCCGATGTCCGTTCTCAGAAAGCAAACAATGCTGCTGTCTCCCAGCTGACTTCTCACAGCTCACCACAGGTAAGCGCACAAGTAATGCTGCAAGAGCTCGCTTGTACAGGCACATTGGCTTGGCACTGTAAGCAGCATCATAGGCTTTCTCTGGCTGTCCCCATGCCTACATGTTCCTGTCCCCATGCCTACATATTCCTGTCCCCATGCCTACACATTCCTGCCCCCATGCCTACACATTCCTGCCCTGTCCAATCAAGTACTTATGCACCCTGCCTGTACTTGTCTTACCCCATGCAGTCATTCAGCACAAACTGATCTTGCTTGGGCTCGCAGTTCCCTGGCCAGCTTCAAGTGCTATCACAGCAGTCTCGACCAAGTGCTACAGGGCAGCTTGCGCCAAGCTGGAACCATCAATACCCACAGCAGCAGCAACAGCAGCCACAGCAGCAACAGCAGCCACAGCAGCAGCGGCAGCTGCAGCTGCAGCAGCAATCATTTTGGGGGTCACAGCCCCAACAGCAGCAGCAGCAACAGCAGCAGGCTGCAATGATGTTCCTCAAGCAAGCACAGTCCATCTGGGAGAAGATGGGCCTGGCCTCAATGGGCATAGCAATGCCTCAATCATACGCTGAGGTTGGTCCAGATTGAGACCGTCTGCCATGCAGAGTCACCGTGCTCAGCTGATGAAAAATTGTGTATTTGCCTTGCACAGCCTTCTGTGCTGTTTGCTGGGCTTCCTGAGTGACCTTGTAGTGGCTGCTATTCATCCTTGCATGCCTGATAGTACCCGCTGGGAGGTGTTTACGACACCTGTATATTCCTATTGGCCTATACACGTTACCATCAAGCAGTGTTGTGATAAGCAACAAGTACTATCTAAGTGTAATGCTGCAGGCTGAAAATGTGGTCAAGGCAGTCCAGCATGTTCAACAAACACAGCAGAAGCAGGTATGCTGTAGCGTCTCAACATTCAAGCATTGCAGCCTTTTTCCTTGCATCCTCTGCCTTTGCTGATTGGGCAGAAGTGCTGCCTGTGCATTTATGGCCAGAGTGGGCATCAGTTGCATAGCAATTGCTGCTGTGTTCCTGATTGGCTAACATTATATGTGCCTTTTCCAGGCTGACAGTGCAGCTGCACGCTCGCAGCCATTGTATGGATCTGCAGCTGGGACAGGTCAGTTTCAGGCTGCTGCAATGAGAGCTGCCCCAGCTGGCTATGGACAGGGTTTCGCGTATGCTGCCCCTCAAGGCTCACAGGCACAAATGAATCCTCTGCTGCCTGACTTTGCTGGGTTGCAGTATCCTGGATACTAAGGCATTTTGTGTTGGACCAAGGCTCTTGGCATGATACCAAAGCACTTGCTGTAGGTTTCTCTGGGTTTTGAAATATACACACGGGATCATCATCTTGCTTCAGATGCACATGCCTTGGGCTTGTGGCCGACGGCTTCCATCAATGTGACCTGAACTCAGAAGCGTTGACTACTAACAGCTTTTAGCAATCACGCAACCTGATGAGACAAAGTGGCTGCGAGATGCATAGGTTAATCACTGACACAACCTCCGATCTCAGCTCTACATGCTTTGTGTTTGTGCGGTCAAGACTGTTAGCCTAGGCCTTGATGCTACAATAGTTTTCCAGGAGCTTTCAAATTCAGCTTTTCTTCGCACCATACTGTAACTACAGCCAGCGAGATGCATCTCAAAGCACCGCGCAGGACACAAAGAAAACCAGGATCTTACACCCCACCAGCCCCCCCCGGGGGAGGGGTGCCTGCGTGTAACGCCAGCATCAACTCGTCATTAGGGCATAGCTTTCTTTGGTCTGTTGTGTTCTGACCAGCGCCTGACTTCACACCGCGACTCTCGTTAATCGTTACTGCGCAACAACACAAAGCCTTGTGGTTCCCAAATCGTAGTCGTCTCAGTTTACGTATTTGAAGCTTCTGGGCCTCAGAACGGCACGATACCGATCGCAGCGTTGAAGCAGTCGGGACAGGCGGAACATGGCAATGTCTGATGAGGACGAGTTCTTTGACTTCGATGACGACCACGAGGAACAATTTCACGACGCTGCTGAAAGTGAGTGCACTACCATGCCTTTTGTGGACTGAATCTTTCTCGCAACAACTGTTGCCGATGATCACATGCCAGTTTCCTATAGCCACATGCGTCTTGCAGGTCGTACAGACAACCATCCTAGCACTTCATATGCCACGGGCATAGATGCAGCTACCCAATACCCGGCTCATGCGTGTGTCTCTGCTTTTGTTGACACTCTACATTCACCATTGTGTCAGCTTGGTAATGCTGTACGTACATGAGACAGTGTTGATGTCATGTGTACAATCACAGGGCTGCTTTTGATGGCAGAATTGCAGATGTGGTGCAATTGACAAAGGCGTGGACCCAGGAACAGCATATGCAGTTTGACCCTCAGGGCAACACGGTAAGTTATCACACTGAGCATCTGGGGGTTGATCAAACATTGAAGCCCAATATCCAATCAACACCTTTCACTGGTCAAGACTGCATTCCATGGCCTCCCATTAAGAAGTGAATGATTATCAGCTGGCATAGTGCCGTGACAACAGGTGCTCATGTCCAGCCCAAGTCAGACAAGATCAAAACATCCAGCATGCTTAATCACAAACAGTCTATATGCTTGTCTGTCTATATGTGCCTCTGAGGCTTTTATTGCATTACTGCCAGGTGCTTCATGTTGCTGTCCTGATGAGGAATCAAGCAGCTGTCCAAGCGTTATTAGAATCTGGGTTCTCCTCAATGAGTAGAAACTCCAGGCGATGGACAGCGCTTGATGAGGCCATTTCAACACGGCATCATGGCATCACAAAGCTGCTGTACATGCATGCATATGCCTACAAGAAGCAGCGCATGAAAGAGAAGAAGACTCAGCTTCTGACAACCTGCAATGAACTGCCTAACTATAGCGTAAAGGTGTGCTCTAACCCAGGAGCTGCTGACCTTTGCTTGCTCCTTCATTTCTCAGTTTGTACGCTTCATGTTGTTGATCACTTGGGCAATTGTGATGAGGCATGTCGGCAACTTTGAGGACTATGTTCAATGCTCTACTCCCACAGGGAGCATTGCCTCTTGAACTCCATTGCTCTTCTGTCCCTCAACCGGGCACTCTTGTTCCTCATTGCATAACCTTGACACATCACATGGCTGTGCTAGCACACAGCACCAACAGCAGTTGAGCTTAACAAGGTAGTTGCTGTTATCAAGGAGGAGCCATCAGGTAGATGGTGTTTGCAGGTCAGCTGGCAACTTGGTAGCTCAGTCTTTGGCCTTTTGCTGCGGAAGTATGCACCTTCAGATACCTACCAGGTATGCAACGTTGCCTCCCATACTTGCAGCACACATTTGGGCACTACCTCGGAACTCTGCTGTGTTGGTCCTGTCTACACACTGGCTGCTTCTCTTGTGGGCGTACAAGAGTTTGCCTTTGCCTGAGAGAGACCCAATGCTGTCATTCATGCACTACACGAGTCAGCCATGGCTAAGCTCAATGAAGAGCGTTAGATAAGCCCCCCAACAGCGTTGGTATTGATCCATTTACTTGGATGTTGTACTGAAACTTCTGGTGTACAGCATTGATTGAGGAGCTACCGTGTGACCCATAGAATGGCGTATAGGTATGGAAGCATGACACCAGGATGCGTGTAGATGGCACGCTCATGGGAATGGATGAAGATGTGAAGAAGATGATACCTCAGTGGCGACGTGGCCACTTTAGCATGCTGTTTGATGCCTCTACACAGCCGGCCAATGTCTTCATCTGCGATCACCAGAAGAAGCTGTTTGCCAGCATGGCTAAGAAGAAGAAGGTCAGGGACATGGATGCTGAGGTGCGCTCTAACTGCGTAGCTTTGCAGCATCATCTCATGCTCCATTTTTTGGTCTTGCTGGCTCCAAAGTTTCTGCAAAATGCTGATTTCTGGTGAGAGCAATGCATGCTTGACGTGACAGTACTCCAGGCTGGCTGGTTGACCGACCCAGGCTGTAATCTCAAGCTGTATTGCCCTTAAGGCACCAATGCATGTGCACTGCTCTGAGCACAGGATATGCAGTGCAACCCAGAAGTGTGTTTGCCAGGGCTGCAGGATTTCATCTTCTGGTCAACTGCAGACCAGAAACCTCTGTTTGCAGCATCTTTCTGCAGTGCGTACTTCCAGTACTAGTGTGGTACTAATTGCAGACCTGACTCAGCACTAGTTCTAGTACAAGGATGTTGCTGGTGCTATACAATGAATCTGCTTTCACATTGAAGTATGCAGCTGACAGTTGCATGCATTGTCTGCTGTCCTGTGTGGGTATATGAACAGTGATTGTGCCATACGTATGAGCAGTGAGTGAGAGTGCAACTAGTGTGAGCGCAGTGAGTGGCAGTGCAGTGAGTGTGAATGCAAGAGGGTGTGAGTGCAGTGAGTGTGAGTGTGAGTGCAGTGAGTGTGAGTGTACTGAGGTGCGAGTGCAGTGAGTGTGAGTGCAGTGAGTGCAGTGAGTGTGAGTGCAGTGAGGTGTGGCATGCAGGTGGACATGGCCATTCAGGATGGTGCAGGCAAGACCAAGGTGGAGACGCAGGACTTCAGGCTGAAGCCCCAGAAGACCATGTTTGGGTATGACTCCACCGAGAAGGTGGAGGGCTGGGTGTGCCGCATCTTTGAAGCCAATGGCCGCATGACTGCCATGGAACACCTCAAGGTTAGTTGCTCCCTCACACAGTCAGTCAGTCAGACAGCCAGGGACTATACAATCATTGAGGCCAGCTAGGCCATATGACTACAATGCACAGTCATTGGGGCCAGCTAGGTCGTATGACTACAATACACTGATTTTTATTGAACTTTTGCATTCTGCATACTGAAGATTGCTGTGACCATGTCAGTGGCGTAGATGGTAGACTAGAAGCTGCAGCAAGAGAAGTTGTGTCAAGAAGCATGAAGCCTTTGCCGCCAGTACATGACAGCTCATGCCCAGCAAAGTATCACACTGCAAGGGGGTGTTGGTACTCATTGTCCAACATCACACAAGGCTCTTGTTTGCTTCAAACTGGACAAGATACCTGGAGTTGACATGACAACATATCATTACCTTGCCCTGTGCATCTGACAGAGCCATGTTGCAATCAATTTTGGACAGTTGACAGCATCTGGCCCTCTGTGTGCAGGCTTCATTTGTGATTCCAACAGGGGCCACCTTTCAGGATTATGTGGGTCTGAGCCTACCAGAGGATGAGATCAGTGAAATCCCCTTGAGCTTGAAGGCCATGCAGGGTGGAGGCAGCACCAAGAAGGACAAAGACAAAGGCAATGCTATCACTGATGAGGAACAGGTATGCTTGCATGAAACTTGCACCCTCATGACATGTCCGCGCGCCGTGAGCTAACCATTCTTTCTTCTCTCTTCTCTGTATGAGTACTTTTGTTCTCAATGCATCTCTGGTGATAGGACTGCAGTTGACTGTCTGGCACCTTATCTGTCTCGTGCGAGGCAATTAGCTTGTGAAAGAGCCTGCTGGTAGGCTGCATGGAGGAGTGACCAAGCAGCGTTCATTGATAACAGCGTCATGCAGGCAAAGCTGGCAGCATTTGTCGATGAGCACACGAAGCTTTCAGGACTTCATCCAGCTTTGACCTGTGTGAATGCACTCACAGACATACATGCAGGTTGTTGCAACCAGCTAAGCTTCATGGCTTATCTCTTCAGTGGAAGCAGTTTTGCACTTGCTGTTCATTGATGGCATGCTAGTAGTTGGCCAGGCCAACAGGACATTACACAGCCTTCCCTGGTGAGTACATGTGCTGCGTTTGCGACACTGACTCTGATACTCAAGCATCATCGAATGCAGGCTGAAGCTGCAGCGCTAGAAGAGCTGAAGGACGTCAAGGTGTCAGCGCGCTCTTCCTCAAAGCCTGGCGAGGAAGTGAAGAAGAAGGGGCGCAAGATCAGCGCCAAGTGTTGGATGGCCACAAAGTTCCCCATGTCGCTGCGGCAGCTGCTGCCTGTCATGGATGTCATCGGCCATGCCAACAAGCACCTGGCACGAGTGTCCAAGTTCCTGAACAAGTATGGAGACATGGATCTGTTTCCAGTCAAGTTCCAGGTAAACGCTGAATGCCACCACCATTCATGACTGAATTGCAGTTCATGGTCAAGCATGGTACATGGCATCAAAGCCTGAAGAAAGCAGCGAACTGCACACTTTTGCCGTTCCATGTACACTGGATGACTGGAAGCCAATACTCATGCTACAATGCATTTGCAACCACACTTTTGCACTTTGATGAAGCTGACTGTGCATGCATCAGTGCCTGTGAGTCTTCACCTTGGTTGTCCAGGGTTTGACTGCTGCTGCATGCCTCAGCCTAGATGAAGCTGCATGACAGTCCGCCTGCGCTGTGTGCATACGTACACGGAGAGACTGATTGAAAGCTTATCTCTCTTGTCATACTCCAATGCTTTGCGCAGGTTCCATTGATGATGACTGTATACTTGATGGTCTCCTTCAAGGACTTTGTAAAGCCTGCTGTCAATGATCCTGCCAACACATTGGACTTCTACAATGTACCTGCTGACTACACTGAGGCCAAGCTGAAAGACATTTTTGGCGGGAAAAGCAGTGCATTTTCAGGTGGTGATGAGGAGGAGGAGGACATGGCAGACTTTATGTAATTTCAAGCTCCATGATGTGAGGCACTGGTTTCTGCTTGAGTGAGTTGTGGTTTGTTGCTGTGTGTCGCTTCACATAGGAGTGCATAGGGCTCCTTTGGCAGAAGAATACTGTTGCCAACAGCTGAAATGGTCAAGCAGGATGAGTGAGAAACATCAAGATAGCTGCTCTCGATGCTTGCTCAACACTGATTGGAATTGCACCTGTATGCCCTTGGCAGTTCGAATCCTGATCATCCTCCTGAGGGTTTACTGATGTGCAGAGTCTGGGGAACTGCCTGATTCATGACTAGTTGAGTCAGGTATCTGACCTGGTTTGTACTTCGCATCATTGGAGTTTTTCTCACTGGGATACGGCACTCCATATGATGCACAGGATTTGGCCCTTCGTCAGCAATGTGTTCTGTTGAATGGCACAACTCATCTACTGGTGTAGGTGTACTTTGAAAGCTTCCCAACCTGCACCTTCACTGCTAGGCCATAGTCAGCATACATGTTATGCAGCGTTATGTAAACTTGTCACTCATGATAAGATATCATCTGTATGGGCTCCGGTGACTATGACAACAGTCGTTTTTCATTAGGACAAGCGGATGTTTACCTCACCTAATCCTGCTTTGACCCCACAGAATGTGCCTGTCAGCTTGGGCAAATATATATTACCATAACTGCGGGTTTTGACGATTGTAATAACAACATTGTACATCACTGCTGCATGACTAGGGCTGATTTGGGGTAGGGGTAGGCGTTGGGGTTGGGGTAGGGGTAGGGGCAGGGGCAGGGGCAGCTACCCCTAGCTCTCAGCATGACCTAGAGCAAATCCTACAAAGTGGGGTTTGATACAAAGCGTCGAGGAAGCGTCGACGTGTAGTCGAACTTGCGTGTTCTTGTAGAGAACCTGGCCTGATACAGCAAGGGCAGGAGCCCAACGCGCTTTCTGGAGACATCTTGCCCCTTGGTATTGTTGTGGGCTCCTGACACTTTGCATTCACCTCGTGATGGCCACCGACACTGGGACTGCACGGCTGGGTGAGTCACTGCAAGCTTCAGTCAAAGTCAGCTATCACCGTAGTGACCTTCGCACTCTTGCTTTGACATATGGCTGCTGCTTATAAGCTGATGTCGCCACTCTTCACTTCAAGTCGCTCTCACAGGAGGTATTGAGGAGCGTACTGAGCCTTGGAAGCCCGAAGTCGTGCAGCAGGCCCTGCCATGCTCTACATGCAGCACGCATATGTGCCACCCTCGCTTGGTGCTGACTTGCGCCTGTGGAAGGCAGCTATCTTGTCCTGCTTGTGGGGACCCAGCGTTCCTGGTGCAGCACAAGGAGCGCCTTTGTTCAGATGCAAAGCAGATGCAGTACAGAAGGTTTCAGGGAGAAGCTGTGCACGGTATAGCAAGTGAGAGCCCACCAGACGGCACGTATGTGACATGGCCACACTACACAGGCACAGCTTCAGACACAGAGTCAGAGGATGACACAGCGTTTGATTTACTGGGGAGGCTTGTGGCTGTGATTGACGATGTGGCTAGTGACTTTGTCTACGGTCTAGATGGCACACCTGGGAGACCCGGCGGAGTGATGGATGTATCCTTTCTTTCTAGCATGGCAAGTGGACATTTGCTGAGTGCTGATGGTCACAAGAGGTGGCTGCAGTTCCTTCATGTCTGGCAAAATGGTGGTTGGAGTTTGCGAGCTCTTCTGCAAGTGACAGATGAACTGAGGCCTTTGCAGTATGAGTTTGACCTGGAGATGGCTGACCTGGCTAATGTACAAGCAGCGCAGCTTGCTCCTGCATTGCAAAATTCTGTGACCAGCAAGAAGAGAAACATGCCAGGATTTCAGGCTTCTTGGCAGTCGTGCAAAGACATTTCTCACAGCGCAATGCAGTGCTTCTGCCAGCAGAAGATGCTTTTGAACGGTTGTCCATGATTGAACTTTCTTGAAAAGGTTCCCAACTTGGGTTGTGATACGTGTGAGCATATAGCTTCATAATCAGCTCAATGATCAAGTGCTGGGGCTCATGGACGAGTTCATATTTTGTGTTGATACAGCTGTTTGGTATGTAGTACAAAAAGCATGTACAATGTGTGGTCTAGCTTGCTGCCCCTGGCATTCCAGCAGCGAGTCTAGAATGCTTGCTACATTCTGGTGTGACACAGATCTGCAATTTTGAAAGCGCTCCTGAAAGGTACGAAGCTTTGCAGCCTTTTGATGCCTGCATGTGGCAATTACACCTATGCACCACTAAACGCATTGACAAGCGTATACAGGGGCTTGGTTTGGCACTTGTTGATTGCGGCAGTTGGCATAAGATGTTGAGCTCAGGTTGTGGTGCAGATGACAAACTCCAGAAGGGTGCACATCGCCTTTGTAGCAACAGATGGAACAAGTGCGCCTGAGGTTTTCTGCCATGTCACCAAAGCGCAGTTAGACGAGACAAAGTCAGCTGTGGAGATTACCCTGTCTGAGCCTTTGTTGTTACTGAGGTCAGCGCAGGCTCCTACTTTTTATTGATTGGTAGTGATGTTTGCAAGCCTGATGTTACAATGGCAGTCTATACTGCACATGAATTTTTGGCAGCTGCACACCCATGATCTTTTGGCAGCTGTACGCCCATGGACTTTTGGCAGCTGTACGCTCCATCATGCTCTGCATCTCAAGGCTGTACAGAGAGCAAATGTGTCTAAATTTTTCCATCTGAGTATGGTTCTCCATCTATATACACCTATTTATGGGTCACAAAGAAGCTCAGCGACTCTGTGGGCTCCAGAAAGAGCAAGCACAACACTGATCATGCTGCACACAAGACAGACTATAGCGACCTGTGCTCCAAACTACACAGACAATGTTAGATCTCAGGCCGCCGTTATGGTTGCACCTTCAGACGGTGCAATTCCTTGATCTGCAGCGCCCAGGCATGCCCAAACGTCTTTCAGTGTGAAGTACAGAAACACTAAGCAGACGAACAGTCAGCAATGGTGGAAGAAGACAATTCTCGCTACTGACTGAAATATCAAGCAGTGATGCCTTTTGTATGTGGTCATGTCTGCTAAAGCTGCCTTACATTTTTAGGGAAGAAACCAGGAGAGAAATGATGAGCACATTATTAGGTCAGGAACTACATCACCAGATCTCTAGAGCACTAGTAGTGCAGTGATTTGATTACATGGTGTTGTAAAGTGTCATGCCATAAGTCAATCAGGTTCAATCAGTCTGGTTGTTTGAACAGGTAAACGCAACCTTCACTGGATAGAGAGCGTCGCAAAGAAATCAAGCTCTTTTTGTAGATGTTCAGTGGCCAATCCCATGACTTTTGTGCACATGTAGATGCTGTACGTAAGCGGCTCCTGGCTGCCATGACAGCTTCCACGAAGGGTAACAATCGCCCAATTTGACACAGTGCATTTAGCCTGGATATAGACCAGGTTTTGCTTGACCTATCCTACTATCGAGACCTGCAGAGACCTTTCCCATCGGAACTCCGCCAAGGTCAAAGATTCAGAATCTGTGCGAAGCTCCAGAAGCAACCGCTAGAAACGTGATGCAGCCATAACTGCGGTTGCTGGGACGGCTGCGCTGCGTAAAATCTTTCAACGTAGGCGGAGGTTTCAATACCTTCTCGCCGTGGACTTGCTCCAGGTCAATTCCGCAGCTCAACTCAGAATGCAGACGCAGCTGAACACGAGATCCACGCGCACCCTGGAAGAGTTGCTGGGAGCGTTTCAGTCCTTGAAAACGGCGGAGAAGCCCATTCAGCGATCTCAGTCAGAGCTAGCACTGGCCGCTGTGCTGCACGCAAGCAAGGTGGTGGCCAGTAGAAGCCCCCAGTCAACGCTCAGCTCGGTAAATCGATGTGAAGTGAGATCCTCTAGCTTACCTATCGGGATACCCACCTACGGCTCATTGCAAGTGCCGCAGCCAGCGGTCAGCCTCGCCTCGGTGCCAAGCTATCCGGCACAGTCTGGCAGCAGCAGTCTACCGATGCTGTTCAAGACGGCAGAAGTCCAGGCAGAGCGACCAGCGATAAAGAGCTGCCTGTACAAGGTGCGCATGAACACGGCCCTGCAGGGCTGTACTGCACAGCTGTGAGGTCGAGCTTGCAACTGCACATCTTGAGACATGTACATACGATGCTTTGCTCTGCCAACACATCATCAATAACATCTGAACCAAAATTTGGGCTAAACTGTTGAGTTGCTGCGGGTGACAGTACTGCTCTGTACATGCTGACGCGTGCAACAAGCTCTGGCTGCCTGCTTCGTGCTTTGCCATGCAATTCAGCCATATGACTGCAGACTGAGATGTGCCGGGGTTGGGAGGCAACAGGCAGATGCAGGTATGGGAGCAAGTGCCAGTTTGCTCATGGAGATCATGAGCTGCAGCCTGTGATGCGCCACCCCAAGTACAAGACAGAAGTAAGCTCTACTTTATAAACGCTTCAGCACAAGTTGGTGTTGGCTTCCTTGCTATCTTGCACATTGCTTGCTGTTGCCACAACAAATGCAGCTTGTGTTTGCCAGCTGACACATGCCTTGAACCAGGGGCTACTGGGTTTCTTGGCCAAAGTGCTTTTGCAAAGACTGCTGCAGCAGTGCAACTTGTGCAATGGCCTAGCACCTAAGTTGCATGCTAAGATGCAAAATTTTGAGCACTTTAATTGTCAGCAATTATGCTACACAGAATCACTTTGTGTGCCAATGAAGAATTTTTGTTTGCTGTACAGATCTGCCGCACCTTTGCACACACAGGCTGCTGCCGCTATGGCAAGCGCTGCAGATTCATCCACCCAGAAACAAGCACAGATGGCTTCTTCCTGCAACACATGTCTCCACAGACAGACATCACCTTGGCCGGGTACCAACCTGACCCACAGGCACAGAGTCAGCATACACCTGACTACCAACACCCCCAAGTTGTGTACCCCTCCCCCAACCCAGACAACCCCCAACTACAGCCAGCAACTCAGTATGGTAGTCCAAGTGTGTACTCAGAGCAGAGCATGTACTCTGCAAATGCCAGTCACTCATCTTCCAGCCTCTCCCCTTACACATCTCCAAACGGCAGCCTAGAAAGGGGCCATAAGTACTCAATAGGCAGGTTTGAAGGCATCAAGCCACACTTTGCCCATGCCAGCATGTCCTCTCCTGTTGTTGCTGCTGCAAATGGAGCTCGTGGCATGCTTGGCAGTGGCTATAAGACTGTGGAGTCAGAAGGAGTACATGTGCCCGGTGATCAGCTACAGGGTAGCCACTTCAACACAAGTCCCAGGAGTGTCTTAGACTATGCTGCCGCACAAGGTCACAACTACCATACGCACCCTGCAAGCTGCTACCAAGACCAGGTACTTATGACATCCTGATCTGTCAAATGGCACACTGCATTGCAAGCACCTGTTGTCATTGCATTCAGTGATCTGATTCTATGGTTGACTAGCAGCATTATGCATTCAGCACAGAGGTGGGTTTGCTTCTCAGAGGCTGTTGAGTCAGACAGTGATTTTCTCTTGCATGCAGGCCAAGACAGCTGGATTATTGCTTGATCACTACAGAAGCCAGCTGTGAGCCTTCAAGCCAAGGGGTGCTGAGCATGAGCAGCCTCAAGGGCTAGCTGAAGTATCCTTGATAGGTTGGATACAGCTACACATACACGAATTTGTAGAGCTGGCTGAAGTATACCAAAACTACAACTGAATGAGCTTGTCATGTCGAGCTCCAAATCTGCCGTTCCATTCTTGTTTTTGTGTCAGCGTGGTATTTATGCACATTTGCCCACGCTGCAGCTATTTGCTCTTCTGCAGTGATGATGACAGTATCTACGGTCACTGTCTGTCAGTCATGGTCCTGTGTGACCTTTTGGCCATGTTACTCTGCCTCTTCAGTCTGGGACAAACAGCACATACTGTTGCAGTGAAGTTGAAATTGTATTTTCGGTCGGGCCATTTGTGACTCTTGCCTTAAGCAGTACAGGCCCACTGTTCAAGAACGCTGAAGTGTCAAGCCTTTTCAGTATAGTTTGTATAGCCTGAGTGATGAAACAGGCTGGGCTTCTGCAATATTGGGACGCCCAGCAATGTCCTGTCGGTAGGCAAATGTGAAGCTGCATGAAAGCCGTGTTAATGGTAGATCTATGCCCAACCTCAAGCCCAATTACTTAGCTCAGGATTTTATCTCCGTCAGTGCTCAGGTGTTTGTCTGGACAGACAGCAAAAAATTGTTTCACACACGGACTGTCAGTAAGTAAAATGAGCAGAGCACTGTCGGCTGTCAGTCACTAGCCTCCATTCTTTTCATCAAAACTTTGAACATGCTTGTAATGTAGACAACTAACTTGCCATCTGTCTAGTGCACCTACATGCATGCTGTGATGACTGTGACGGCAAAAGAGCAAGCCGTAACATTGGCACTTGTCATGATCACTCTGCTATACATGCAGCCGTCCTGCAAGACCGCCCTCAACTCAACACTTGTATGCTGCCGCTTGTTGCCATTCAATGCTGAGAAGGCTGTTGTGCCAGATGTGAGAATTCTTCCAACCATACACCAATGCTCCTCCTGTCAAAACTTGGTAGCCCTGGGTGCTGTGTCAACGTACCCAGTTGCAATAGCAATCCCGAGAATGACAAATGGCAGAAGTATGCCCAATATGCCTACTATCGCAATTGGATCCTGAAATCAACACAGTGCACCTTGATTGCAGTCCATATTTCTGTCATCATCATCACACAGCCGCTGGTATGGTTGGAACGTGGGAATTGTCTCTTCATTTTAGGCACAACACAAAACAAGTACCTTGAGGGGCGCTAGGCCTCCTGCTGATTCTGCTTTTGTAATGAAAAACCTGCAGGCAAAGTCTGTGTGTTCGCATTGTCTCATGTGTAATGCAAGAGCATGACAGTGTTTGCAACTTCTTACTCATCAGGCTCTTCCTCTGCTGATATAAAGCCCTTCTTGCTTCTCTCTGCACGTCACATCGGGTAACTGATCTAGTGCAGGTCAGTGCTGCTTTACACGCACTCAACAGTCAGTGATGCTGTCGCATTTTCGTGAGTTGAAGGGTGCAAGCTAACAACCCGTGTGCCACCAGATCAACAAGCTGTTGGCTGTACTACGAAGCCACAGACCGGAAACGACCACGGTACGTTGCCTTAGAATATCAGGCGACAACAGCAGAAGAGTATCAGGTGGGCAATTGAGACTTGCTCAGCCCGGTCGCGTTGGTGATGAGCGTACCTTTGTCACCCTCGCCTCCTCCTCCTAGCTTTGCGCGGGTGGCAATGGGCTGATAAAGATGAGACCTGTAGCGAACTGCTCCAGGACAGCAGACAAAAGGCCTGCGAGCAAGGCTGGCCGGCAGCGGTCGCAGGCTAGACAGAGCTGTGTTGGAGGTCGTCAACATGCCCACCCCAGGAAAGCCACCTGGCTGCGCTGACAGGCACGCACACTTTTGCACAAGTAACACGAGAGCAAAGCGGCGAGCAAAGTAACAGCTGCAGAGATTACGCAGACCTGAAGGGACCTGCTGAAAGATGTGCAGCGCAGATTAGCTTCGATCGTCACGATCTTCAAACTAGGTTGCTTCGTTGACCACGCTTAATAAGCGTTATAACCGTAATTACGGTACGGTGCGTACGTTTCAGGGTTTTCTCCCTGCGGCAGAATGCGGCAGAAAGCTCCTTGGCCAATCTTGACATTATACCCAACATCCTTGAGTATTGACTCGGTATGAGCAACGAGATCAGGCACCTGTTTGTAACACTGAAGCGAAGCTTTGCGGGGACAAGGGAGACACATATCAACATAGTCAGATCGCTGGGTTTGCGTAAGCGCGAGCAAACTGTTCAAAAGGCGAATGTAGCCTCCGTGCGTGGTGCCATAGACAAGGTACGGCTGTGCAGGCCTTATGAGGCATATCTGAATTCTGAAGGTCCCCACCTGAGCCAGACCATCCCTCCTGCAGGTGAAACACTTAGTCACCATAGAGACCGACCAGGCACGAGCAGCAAGACTAAGCATGGAGGCAGCAAAAGCTGCTCCCCGTCCACCTATCACAGTAAAACATTAGGTGTGACTTTCACGACCACTGGCTGTACCCAACAAATGGCTAGAGGCCTCGTGTGACAGAAGCTAGAGTGCTAGAGTGCGTAACTGATGGGGGCAATGCTGCCGTTGTTTGCGTGCTTAGAGCATTGCTGGGCATTCACCCGAAGGCCTCAGTGTCAGCAGCTGCGCCCCACCATCTGTCACGACAGGGCTGTGACGTGGTCAGCAACAAGGAATTGGGCGCATCAGAATCTCCATGCAGCTACCACAGACCAGCAGGCCACTGGCAGCAGCCTGATTGGACAATCTGCAACCTAGCAGTGCCACCACTTCCTCAGCAACACTCTTTGCAGATACAGGTGCTGTATTTCAAGACCTGTGCACATATTCCCATGAGGAGGTTTGACTATGACTTATGAGCAGGGTTGCCGGAGGGTACATTTTGAAGAGTGACCTGCTGCCCAATCCAGGCTGTCTGCACACTGTTGCTGCCATTCGTGAACTCTGCCAACAAGACATCAATTCCTGTTGCTGTGATGCCTAAACTAGACTTGGCAAAACTACAGTCTTGTTTCAATTGTTTTCTCCAGATGTTTGTTATGTTGCTACGAGTGCTGTACATTTAGTGTGATGTCCGGTTCTGCAGATAGGTTTATGCTAAGTGCACTCATCTCATACGCAATATCTTTGTAGGCCGTGCTCTGCTTACAATCATCTGGCAGGATCTGAACCAAAAATTTCGCTTTCATGCAGACCTAAGATATAATTTGCCACCGTTTATCAATAATGATCAACACAATATGCACATTTGTGATGATGCACAGGGTTGGGTCCCACTGTTTTTCAATTTAGGTTGTACAAGTTCATGTTGTACACATCTATACATACGTATCCAATTCTAAGTGTGCTACACAGCTCTTGAACTGGAATATGCTGCACAAACTGTATTCACCAAGTCGGCTTGCATAATCACCAGTCAGCATCTAGGATGTGGATGCCATACTGCTGATGATGCATTTGTGCCATTGCAAGGCGGATTGCTGGCTGGAGAAGGCTCCAGTCCACTGCGTAGTTCATGACCATGTCTGTGCAGCCATGCAGGGGAGTTTGAGGACAAACTCCTTTCTCCAAAAGCGCTAACTTCTCTTCGCTGGTCAATGCATTGTAGTCTGATTGATAGATGTACCTCTGCAAATTTGCAAACACACACACATCAGGGTGTGGAAACGTAGCTGTCTGACACATAAGCACATTTGCAAGCAGCAGCGTCAAGGTACCAAAAGGGCAAATCTTGTCACTGCTTGCAGAGATGTCAGCACACATAAGTCGGTGTTAGCAATGCAAGAAAGTGTAATTTGATGCAGGACTTGGCACAAACTACACTTGGCATGTCCCAATTCCCAGAGCAAACAATGTACGGATGATGGCACAACAGTTTGCAGGCGTAAAGGGTTGGGTTGATACCTCTTTTTGTGGATATATATTGCGTCTGTCAATGGTGCAGAGTCCCACAAAGGTGATTGGTAGCGACAAGTCTGAAATGATTTCAGTTGTCCAATTATGTGGAGTAGCGTCTCTGGGAAGCCAGCTGTACTCGATTGCCGCTGTACCCTGCATGGCATATCATGCATGTTGCCAATGCACACACAAAGGCTCAATGCCAAAGAAAAGTTTACGCTTTTCAGCCATGGTAACGTCAGCCTGCTAAGGCAGCAGCCTGGAGCTAGGCTCGATGCCAATTATGAAAAGTGCATTGCCTGTCAAGTTGCCAGCAAACTGAGCATTGAGCCAGCAACAGATGCTAAGTCTCGCAGGATCAACATTGGAGTTTTGTAAGCACAGCTGCGGGGTGTATGCATATGACCACTAAATAGTAGTGACCAAGCACCAGCTGTCATGACATGCACGGTCCTAATGAGTGCAATCAGTGCATTATAGCACGTCAGCAGCCAGCATGCATTGCAGGCAAAGCAAAAGCCAGGGTGTGCATTCAAATGCCAAACAATCAAGCATGATTGGGCAGCATACCGGAGACATGAAGATGACATTGCCGCAGGCTGCTCCATGGGTGAAGATGACAATGTGGGAGTGCATGTACACCTGTGCCTGCTGCTTCAGGCTCATATCCTCCAGGTATATCACCCTGCCATGTCAAGCTACAAACTATCACACACGCGCTTTGCACGTGTCTGAAGTGCCTACTGTCAGGCGCAGGTGTTGGCAGTCTATGCAGCAGTTATGCAGGACAGGACGCAAGTGTTGGCAGTCCATGTAGCAGTCAATGATGAAAGGCTGCAGGAGCATGCAGAGAGCCTCAGCACTGACATGTTGATTGTTTGAACGCCGCTCAACGGTTTATAGGCATGTTTGAAGCTTCAAGGTTGGACTTTGTTAAAAGATCAGTGCTTCATGGTGACTGTGCACAAGTTTGAGCTCTTCCCCAGCTTTGATGTACCTGACGGCAGCAACATGCTCCATGCGCTTGATGTTCTTTGCAATAGTGACTGAGTTGATCATATGCCGACCAGATGCGTATCTCCTGTTGACAATGGTGACTTTGTACGGCCCGTGCGGCTGCATCCAACAAGAAGCATAAGTCTAGGGAGCTAATGCCCGTTTGTAAGAGACGCTGGTTGTGCTCAGAATCTCAAGTGCAATATAGCAAGCGAGCCATGAACAGACTGTAGCCAAGAACTGCTGTATGGCCTTCTGCATTCGGGTGACGCATACCTGATACCTACCTGGGCAATGCCAGAGCAAAGGCTGGCACAGGTTCAAATCAAGCGATCATGAACAGAACGCAACAGGGCAGGCACCTAAATGCGATGTTGACTGAAGCATGCTCATCTGGCATTTGTAGCGCTATGGGGATGCAACAATACACACGTGATTGAGGCAGGCAGATTCACACCTTTGGAGATTGAAATGTGAGCCCCAAGCACTCTGCCATTCTCTGCCGGAACTGGTTGGAGATCTGGATGTCAGGACTGGAATACAATTCCCTAAACCTGACATGGCAGTGCGCAACATCTTTTGCTACCAGGAGAAATGAATTAGGGGCGAGAAGCACTGCGCAACATGTCAAAATGCTGCAACAAGTCGGCAAGCTGTGTCGTGACTTTGTTGTATCGGGGTAAGCATAAGCAGCCATATGTAAGGTATTCAAGACCTGTGCATCAGCAGCGTGAAACTGGTCACCAAGTTCAGGAGCTGTGATGCTGTTCACTGGTGCCAGCAACAAGGTCACTGTCTGCTTCTCTGGCTCACCTTTTTGAGGTGCCACTGTACACGCGGCTGGTATTACCAATGCCAGCAACTGCGCTCTCCAGCAGTATGACCTGCACAGTGGAAAATTTGTAAGAAACAGCCAAGTTCAATTGTGTCAAAAGGGTAGAGCCGTTGCCATCCTGAGAACTGCACAGCCCATACACGCACCTAACCTGTCATAACTAAACAGCTCTCATGCCTCATGTCAGACTGTCATGAGTAGCCACAGGTCGATAGTGAATGTGTGCAAGGCAGTGAGAATGCAGCTGTCATGATGGTGCTGACTGGACTGCATCTCAATGCTGACGTGACAAGTCCAGAATGATCATCAGCTGTGCTGGAGAGGCGCTTTGTGATAAAACAGCAGCAGTGTGGCAGTGGTTGCTTCACTGCAGAATATGGCAATGCACAGTGGGACCAGGGGAGGGGTCAGGGGGTTTTACAGCAGGGTTATGCCCACCCTGTCATGCAACTTGGGGTCCTTGATGGTGTAAGCAGGTCTGGGGGTGAGGCAGTGCAGAGCCTCAATTGCGCTTTGTAGTGTGGTGTCCCAGTCAACAGGATCATCGATGGTGTCAATGAAGACAGCAGTGAGATCCGAGCCATCTCCATACTGACAGTACTGGAAGTAGGTGCAGGCCAGCAGGTGCACTGCAAAGATGGCTTCAGCCAAGCTGTGGTAATAGTTTCTGTGGTAGGGTCTGTAGGTGATCGTTGCCTTTCTGACAACCTCGTACTGCAGACACGACAGCCCTTCAGGGCATGTTCAAAGTGCATATCACAGTAGGCACCATGGGCATGCACTAAGGGCTGTGCACGCTTATACAACATAGTACGTGCAGCAATTTGGCTACAAGCAAACAAGCTTGAGCTGTGCTGGGGACACTGCAGGGCAAATGGCAGCTGACATCTCACTGCATGAGTGAGACGCAATGAAGGCCGTTGGTAGTCAGAAAGAAATTCCAACCTATGTAGGGTCCCATGCCTGAGGGACCTGAGAAACATGCACTGGGAGGATTTCCAAGGTCACGTTTTCATGCCAGTTGGTCACAACCTCTGGCAGCTGCGGTAGGTCAGGTCCTGCAGGCATCAGCATGATGCAGTCAGACTATTGGTGATTCAGTCAGAATGAGATGTAGCTGGGTTACCCTGTGAGCAGGCTGGGCTCACCTTGATATATGTATAGGAACTTGGCACGGTACAAGACTAGATTGTGGTACTGGCAGATGCGGTGTTCTGCAAGGCCGTCATCCAACAGACACTGCACTGAAGCACATGTCGGCAGAAGTGCTTTGGTATGTGTGCTTGCTAGGACTGCAAAACGGACACACTGATGCATTTCAGGGAATTGCAAGGGAACTTCCTATGACAATGCAAGGTGAATAAGCTTTTGAGTGGACCCACCTTAAAGCTTGAGAGGACTCTTGTGGGTTCAGCTAGGGCACTAGCATCAGCCATTTGCTTAAGTGCAAGATGCAGCACAGGCAAAGCTGCCAAGATGCGGGATAACATGATTTCGGCTATAGCTTGTCGTCACAGCTATTGGTGCTGTAAACCCAGCCTGCGGTCGTAATTGGCGAGGTTCGCACACCTACGTCTCACACAGGACACATATGCGGATACAGCGCTCTCTACGCTAGCCTCACGACAACATCCGTTCAAGCTCTTTTGAAAGCAGATCACGGTCGATTGCTGACGCATTGGCACCAACTTGCAGAAAGATACAGCACATCTTCAACGACAAAATGCCAAACACAAAGCTGTAACAGTAAGACTCTGCGCGATCTTGCCATAGCATCTGACTGCAGTCAGCTGGTTACACGCACAGCTTCGGTGGTCTCCTACCTGCCCACTGCAGTTCTTCAGATGCAAGGGATCGGATGCAACGAGCAACAACCCACTATGACGAGGCCAAACCGTCCTGCGCAGGTTCTGATCTCCCCAGAGAACAGAACTTCGTCCGACCAACCGGAAGACACACACGCGAACGTTGACAGCAACCGCGATGATCACGAAGTCTTGATCTCTAATCACTGTCATGACAACAGCTGACCACGACGCTGGACCTAGAAGTGCGGGGCTATCCAAGAAAATTGTGCTGAAGCTAGACGAGGGTGAGCCGTCACGTGGAGTGCACATGCCCCATGCCCCCATGCCCCCATGCCCCATGCACATACCCCATGTGCGTTTAGTCATTGCTTGCGTTTTCGCTGCTGTTCGTTCTGCGCTATGGTGCGCATCACAATACATCACCCCACTTCAGTGCTTGCTGAGCGATTATTTTGCTTCCTGATGCCTACAGCCGCAGAGCTCGCGTTGCAGAAAAAATACGCCGAATTGCGTGCCAAGAAACAGAAGGTATTGCATAAAGGTTTGCTTGCTGAAACTCAGCTGATCATCTTCAAGATGTAACACCATAGTGCATCGCAGGTTGCAGATGTCAAGGCTGCAACAGCGCATACACCACCGACGAGGCAATCGGATGGTCATATCAAAGGTGCAGCAGGTTGATGCTCTCGTCAGCGCTGTTTGCATATGCGTCGCGCCATGCAATCCATCCGTTCAGCACTTGCAGTTACGGTGAAGTCAAAGCAGAGTTCAAAGCCTGCTAAGCAAGCCGCTCCTGCAGTCAAGCAGGCTCCAAAGGTGATTCTAGGTGGCATGCATCAGCGGTGTGACATCTGCTCTTGCAGCAGCCTGAATCGTATGAGCGGCTGACATGTGTTTGTATTTTAATGTCATGCTGTAGATCACTCTCAGGTCGAACCCCTCGAAGCAAAATTCTCAGGAAAGTAAGAAGGCGCCAGCTGTGCCAACAGCGAGCTCCAAAGCTCTAGCTGCTGCATCGTGAGTCACACTTCATGAACTGTTGTGTCTGCAAGACGATTCACTCTACAACAGTCAGTGCCAGCCAGTCAGAGATATGAGTGAGACACAGCCTGCCAGTGATGGCATCATACCCGAGCTAGGCTTCTTTGCACAATTTGGCTAACACATCTCCTTCTATTAGCACAACCTTTATGCAGCAGTCTCATGCTGTCAATCTCCCTGCGTCATCATTGCTCCAATACTCAAGGACCTTGCTGTTGTGACTTGGTCAGTAGCATAGATTGTGCAGGCAAGTCATTTTTCAACAGCCCTAGCTCATCCTGACGTCACTGCTTATCGTGAAGCAGACTCACTCACACAGGCCAATGCATGCAGGGTGCTTTCTGATCCTCAATCAGCAGCATTGGAAGCTGCAAAGAAAGCTCTAGCTGCACGTCAGGTACGCTTGTATGATTGCTATGGCATGTGCATCTGTTGCCATTATTCTGTTGGTAACTGATCACTCCTGCTGAAAGGCTGTTCATGATGCCTGCATTGAAGCTCAACTACTGCTTCTAAGGCTCTTGCCAGTGAGGTCCCAATTGAAAGCAACAACACCTCACATCACGGACTAGAAATACAGATGTGATAGGAAGCAGTAATCAAGTCAGAGTAAACTTTAGGATTCAGACCCAGCACCAATGATTCGGTCACATTCAGGCCTGACTTTCCAGATGCAGTTGTAACATATGATTACATCACCATGTGTACTATGCGTTTTGAGTCTATGCTGTCATCAGCAGCGTTTGGTTCTTCAGGCCACCAAAGACAAGGAAAGACTAGCACAGAGCAAGGTCACAAAGCGGCCTACATTCAAGAGGCCTGCAGCCAAAGTGCCTGGCCCTTCAATACCTACAGATGATGAACCTGCTCAACCCACAAAGCGGGCACGGCTAGATACCCACCTGCAACAAAGTGAAGCACTGGCTTCAAAGCCTAGGGTTGGTGTACACCCTCCTAATGCTGATGTGGTTGACCACCCACAAGCTTGGAGCCCCACTCAACATGCCAACCTTCCCTACTCACCTGGTGAGTGCTTGTGCTGTCTGTCAACAGCCGAGCTTCCTGCAACCTGTACCAGCAGTCTACAGTGCCAAGCATACTATTACATAGTATAAGCACAGCAGGTAAGGGCAGGGCAGTCCTTGAAACTTGGCATGTTCAACAGCAGCATATCCAGCAGACCTAGCTTATGGCAAAGCACACATGGTGTGGCACTCAATTTGTTGGACACAGGTGCAGAAGGCACTGCCTGGAGTCCAACTGACATCAGCAAGGCCCCTCACCATACTCAAGCAGGTTACTCACCAGGTGCCCATCAGGCAGAGCAGGGTTACTCACCATCACATCACCCTGGTCCAGCAGCGGAGGAAGTGGGCTATGACCAAGACCAGAGCTTTACTTACACAGGAGCAGCGCAGGCTGGTGAAGCTCTTGCTGGACCATCTAATCAGGCAGACAGGTACGGTCAGACTGTTGTCATGACACAAGTCAGAGCACCATGCTTGGCAAACAAGCATTCAAGGACACATGCGCTGCAAGAGTGCCATGGCCAACTCAAAGATGATGTGCTGTGCATCTGAGACAGTATCAAAGTCTGGCATTTTACAGTTTGCAGATACATTTATGTCCCTGTTTTTTGACTTCATAAACATCTCCAAGCTAAGCTACCATGGCTTCAAAGACATATGTTGGGACCAACCCCATGCGAGCTTGCTTCACATGTTGCATGCTGTATGTAAAATGTGGCACGTATGCATCGTTGGTCACTGTCCCAGACTGTTTGCAGGACCTTGCAGTTTTCATGTCACTGCACAATGTCTCGTGAAACCATTGTCTGTATGTAGGAGCCTTTTTGTGGGCAACGTGCCAGATGAAGTCACAGACATAGAACTAGCAGACTATTTTTCTAACGTTGGCGAGGTACTTTCAGCGCAAATCCGTGGCAACGATGGCGGCCATTATGCCTTTCTTGAGTTTGCCTACCCGGACGACGTTCACAGGGTGCTGAGTTTAGCTCAAGATCAGCCATTTGAGATGTATGGTCAGCCGTTGAAGGTGCAGCCGCGGCGGCCAAAAGATCAACAGCAAGTAAGATCCTTTCTTGCATGTTTATCAGTTTAACATTCACTGATGAATCTCTTGCTGGTCTGCTCTTCCTAAACAGACAACCTGATGCCAGTGTCATCTGCATGCGCACAGCCACACCTATAGCTGGTTCACTTTCGACCCTTGCTGTCCTTTGCAGGCATCGCTGCCTCCAGGCCTAAGCCAGTATGGTCAGCCTGAGTTTGAGTATCAGGAACCTGAGTTGCCTGCTGCAAGGCAGGCTCGCATTCAAGCAGAAGTGAAAGACGCAGCTGCAGCTGCAGTGGATGAACTGGACCCTGACGAACTGCGGCATTTAGCCCCCGCACCACCCCCTGATAGGCAGCTCATGGTATATGATGACATCTGATGTCATCAACTAGCACTAGCCTTCCTCATGCAATTTTCACCATGTCGTTTGCTGACATCACGTTGATATCGCCAGTCCTCTGCTTGACAGGGTCTGCTTGCATGCTGCTGTTGCTGGTGCTGATGTGTTGAACGCCACTCTTGTCAAAATCGGAGCCAAGTTGGCGAGACTGGTTTCGGAGCATATACATGAAGCCTTAGTCACCTTAGCACAGTCAAAGCCACATCGGCATCCTGTCTTAGCGTTTGCGGCAAGTCGCGCATTTGTCAGCATGAAGGGGTTCATGCAAGATTACCCACTTGTGGTCACCTCGATCCTGGACTACGCGGCCAGATATCACGCCGAGCAGGAAGTCATCTCACGGACAGTTGAGGGTGGCACTCATCGATATACATATGCCGACATGCACAAGCGTGCACAGCTGTGCTCGCTCGCTTTTCATAAGTTGGGCGTGAGGCAAGTGGATTCGCAGGATCTTCGAGCTCTTTAGCCGACTACTACCTGCGCATGCACAAGCTTCTTCTGTTGCTCCTTATGCAGGGAAGGCAGCATCGTGGCAACGCTTGCGTGGAACACATATCGGCACATGGAATGCTGGTACGTTTCGGGCTCTCTGCCTCGATATCCTGCCCCGCCAAACTCGCAGAGTTGTTCTGTCCAGCAACACATGAGAGAGGAATCCTATGGTTCAGTCATGATCTTCATCCACTTATGGTCTGCTGTTTGATGCTGTAGGTATGGTATCATGGGTCTGGGTGCAGTGGCTCACACATTGAATCCTAGGTGAGTTCACATCCTGCATTGCTTGCTATGCAAGATTGGGAAGTGCAGGCTTGCATTGTATGCAAGTCATCAATAAACCAGCTGCAGATTGCAGGCTGTTTGAGCGGGAGCTTGACTACATTGTGAACCACGCCAAGGACCAATTTCTCATTCTTGACACAACCTTCATTGACATCATGCTCAAGCTACAGCATAAGCTGCCATCCATCAAAGGCTTCATCATACTGACAGACAGGAAGCACATGCCCTCAGATTGCAAACTGCGGAATGTGATGTGCTATGAGGACACGCTTGAGGTCAGCCTGGTGACATTTTGCAGTCAGAGATGTTGCTGTAGCAGACATTCTGCACAACCTTTTCACGCTGCCTTTACTGCTGTACCTCTTGCAATTGCTGCTGCTCTGCTGACAGGGGTTGCTTGTTGCCACAGGCCCAGATCAGCCACTTACCATTCCGGTGGCATGTCAAAGATGAGAACCTAGCATGTGGTCTGTGCTACACTTCTGGCACAACAGGCAACCCTAAGGTGACTAAAGCATGTCACACTCATTGTGTACAATGCTTATGGCGTGCATGATTCTACAGCGCTCTAGCTTGCCCGCTCTGCAGTTCCTACTTTCTGGGGTCGCAAACTTGCTGCATACACAAGCACTGCACCTGAAGCAGCCTTGATAATGTATAGCACAAGCCAATGACAAACCTGGCAATGCCTGTCTTTTGGCCTGTCCGTGGCTATGCTGCATGTCTGACAGCATATGTGGTTTGATGCAGGGAGTGCTGTACAGTCACAGGTCAAACTTCCTGCACGCCTTAATAGCAGCTTCAAAAGATGTGATCAACCTAGGCAGCAACAGCT